>Ga0207641_10001880_pt1 | contig 20160 bp, 14 predicted proteins | sample KBSSwiS62_FD_184306 | JGI IMG/M metagenome (GOLD analysis project Ga0207641, IMG submission 184306) | Switchgrass rhizosphere microbial communities from Kellogg Biological Station, Michigan, USA - KBS Switchgrass S6-2 (SPAdes) (version 2) | ecosystem: Host-associated > Plants > Roots >... | reverse complement strand
TGCGTTACGGGCCGCTGCTGGAGACGGTGCCGGCGCTCGCCCAGGTCGCGATCCTGGCGCTCGGCGGCTGGATGGCCGTGCGCGGGTCGATCACCATCGGCACGTTCCTGGCGTTCTCCACGTACGTCGCCCAGTTCACGGCTCCGGCCCGCCAGCTGGCCGGTGTGCTCACGATGGGCCAGCAGGCCCGCGCGGGTGTCGAGCGGATCTTCCAGCTGCTGGAGCTGCCGCCCGCGATCGCGGACAAGCCCGACGCGATCGACCTCGGCGAGCTGCGCGGCGAGATCGTCTTCGACGACGTCACGTTCCGCTACGCGGACGGCGCCGAGGTGCTGCACGGCTTCGACCTACGGATCGCCGCCGGCGAGCGGGTCGCGATCATCGGCCCGAGCGGCAGCGGCAAGTCCACCGTGGCCGCCCTCATCGGCCGGTTCCACGATCCGACCGCCGGCCGGGTGACCGTCGACGGGCACGACCTGCGCGACGTACGCCTCGCGTCGCTGCGCCGCCAGGTCGGGTTCGCGTTCGAGGAGGCGTTCCTGTTCTCGGACACCGTCCGGGCCAACATCGCATACGGCCGGGCCGGCGGTGGCGAGGGCGACCAGGACCGGGAGGCCAGCCAGGAGCAGATCGAGGCTGCGGCGCGCGCAGCCGGCGCGCACGATTTCATCGCGGCCCTTCCGCTCGGCTACGACACCGTTGTCGGTGAACGCGGCCTGTCGCTGTCCGGCGGGCAGCGCCAGCGGATCGCGCTCGCCCGCGCGATCCTCGCCGACCCCCGGATCCTGATCCTCGACGACGCGACGAGCGCGGTCGACGCGCGCACCGAGGAGGCGATCCACGACGCCCTGCGCGACGTGCTCCCCGGCCGCACGACGCTGCTCGTTGCGCACCGGGTCTCCACCCTGCACCTGGCCGACCGGGTCGTCGTCCTCGATCAGGGCTGCGTGGTCGACGCGGGCACCCATGCGGAGCTGACCGAACGCAGCGCCCTCTACCGGGAGCTGCTGTCCGGCGTCGACCCGGCGCTGGCCGCCGAGCTCGGCGACAGCGTCGAGGCGTTCGCCGCCCTGTCCGGGGGAACGGCGATCGCCACGACCGCCCAGGCCTGGGACGCTGCGAAAGCGCGCCAGGCATCCGACCGCGCTGCCGCCGGCGGGTCGCGCGCCCAGCTGCTCGCCGGCGGCGGGCTCGGCGCGGGCCTCGGCGGCGGCGCCGCCCGGGGCAGCGCCGGCGGGGCCTGGCGGCTCAACCTCGCGCCGACCCCCGAGCTGCTCGCCCGGGTCGACGCGCTGCCGCCGGCGTCCGACGTCGCGGCCATCGACCTGGCCGCCGAGTCCGCGCCCGAACCCGGTTTCAGCCTGCGCCAGCTGCTGATCCGGTTCCGGCGGCCGATGCTGCTCGGCCTGTTGCTGGTCGTGATCGACGCGGTTGCCGGCCTGGCCGGACCGACCCTGGTGAAGACCGGGGTGGACCGGGGTGTCACCGAGGGCTCGATGGCGGCCGTCTGGGTCGCCTCGGCGCTGTTCCTCGCGCTGACCCTCGTCGACTGGGCCGACCAGATCGGCGAGTCGTTCGTGACCGGCCGGACCGCGGAACGCATCATGCTCTCGCTGCGCATCCGCGTCTTCGCCCAGCTGCAGCGGCTGTCGCTGGACTACTACGAGCGCGAGATGTCCGGCCGGATCATGACGCGGATGACGACCGACGTCGACCAGTTCGAGGCGCTCATCGAGACCGGCCTGCTGGCCGCCCTCGTCGCGCTGGTGACGTTCGTCGGCGTCGGCGTCGCCCTGGTCGTGATGAACGTCGAGCTCGGCCTGCTCACCCTGACCGTCGTCATCCCGCTCGTCATCGCCACGGTGCCGTTCCGTAGCCGGGCCGCGAAGCTCTACGACCTGTCCCGGGAACGGATCGCGATCGTGAACGCCGACTTCCAGGAGTCGATCTCCGGGGTCCGCGAGGCGCAGGCGTTCGTGCATGAGGCTCGCACCGCGGAGCACTTCCACGGCCTCGGCCGCGCCTACCTGGACTCCAGGGTCGCGGCGCAGCGGATCGTCGCGACCTACTTCCCGTTCGTGCAGTTCCTGTCATCGGTCGCGGACGCGATCGTGCTCGGCGTCGGCTCCGCCCTGATCGCGCACGGCCACCTCACCGCCGGCGCGCTGATCGCCTTCCTGCTCTACATCGACATGTTCTTCTCCCCGATCCAGCAGCTGTCCCAGGTGTTCGACTCGTGGCAGCAGACACGGGTGTCGGTGCACCGGATCGCCGACCTGATGCGGCTGGAGACCCTCACTCCAGCGGCCGCGGACCCCATCGTCCCCGACCGGCTGCGCGGCGAGCTGGTGCTCGACGACGTCCGGTTCGCCTACCCGAGCGGCCCCGTCTCCGCCGCGTCGGCCGCCGTCTCCGCCGGCCTGGCGCGCGGCGCGGGCGACGCCCGGATCGCCGGGAAGGACGCCGCCACGATGGCCGCCGCGGCGGCCGCCCGGGCGGCGAAGCCACCGGAGGCGCTGCGCGGCGTCGACCTGCGGATCGCCCCAGGCGAGACGGTCGCGCTCGTGGGCGAGACCGGCGCCGGGAAGTCGACCATCATGAAGCTGCTCGCCCGGTTCTACGACCCCGACGCCGGCGCCGTCCGCGTCGACGGCCAGGACCTGCGCGGCCTCGACCTGCCCGCCTTCCGACATCAGCTCGGCTACGTGCCGCAGGAGGCGTTCCTGTTCACCGGCACCGTCCGGGACAACATCGCCTACGGCCGCCCGGCCGCGACGGACGCCGAGGTCGAGGCCGCGGCCCGGTCCGTCGGCGCCCACGACTTCATCGCGGCGCTGCCGGGCGGCTACCTGCACGAGGTCGCCGAGCGCGGCAGGTCCCTGTCCGCCGGCCAACGCCAGCTCATCGCGCTGGCCCGCGCCGAGCTCGTCGACCCGGCCGTCCTCCTGCTCGACGAGGCGACGTCCAATCTGGACCTCGCGACCGAGGCGCGGGTCAGCGCGGCGATGCGGCGGATCTCCCGGTCCCGCACGACGATCCTCATCGCCCACCGGCTGCAGACGGCCCGCGGCGCCGACCGCGTCGTCGTCCTCGACGCCGGGCGCGTCGCCGAAATCGGCACCCACGACGACCTGCTCGCCGCCGCCGGCCGCTACGCGGCAATGTGGCGCGCGTTCGAACTGGTCACCGCCTCCGCCGCCGACTGAGACTCGGGAAAACCGGTGCGCTGGCCTGGACCAGCAGGGACCATTGCGCATGGCCTGGTTCATGACCGGAAGCGTTGAGGAGTATCTGGCGGCGGCGGGCGAATTTCTGATGTCCCGTCTCGCCGAGAACACCGTGCTGGTCACCGTCACCGAGACGCTCCGGGTGCGTGGTCCGACGGCATTCGGCGATGCGGCTCCGCTGTTCGGCCGGTGGCTGGAAGCCGGCGGACCGGTCGCGGCCGCGTTCGTGCCACGCCATCTCCAGGTCGGTGCCTTCGGTGCCTGACGAACACCTCCAGTTGCTGCCCGCCGTCGTCTCCACACGCGCGTGTGATCCGCGGGGAACGCGAAGATCGCGGGTGGTCGAGTCGTCGTCGCGAAGCAGGGGGCCTCATGCCCCGCCGCATTCCGCGGAACGCGCAGATCGACAGCGCTGCGGCCAGGGCGGTTCCGTTCGGGTCGGGCGGCGGCGTCCCAGGGAACCAGCCGAAAGTCACCGAACACAGGCGCGCTGCTCCGACCGGCGCAATTAGTCCTCGCCGGAGAAGCGGTCCCAGGCGGCCTGCTTTGTCACACCGAGCGCCTCGCCGATGCGGGTCCAACTGACGCCCCGGCCGCGGAGGAGGCCGACATGATGATGCAGGGCGGTGTCGACCTGGGAAACGACCGCCTGAATCCGCGTCAGGCTGGCGAGTAGTTCATCGTCTGATTGGCTGTCCCAAGAGGTGATCTCGGGCGTGGCCTGCGGGATGATCTGATTGCACAGATCGACGCAGACATCGCAAATGTAAACGCCGGGGCCGGCAACAAGCTTGACCACGGAGTCTTTGTCCTTGCCGCAAAACGAACAGCGCACATCGGATGACGGCTGGTTGGCCCCCCTTGGGGGCGCCTCGGAGGTGACCATGCCGTCAAGCTAGCCTTGACGGCTTACGTCGTCAAGGCTAGCTTGACGCGGGCGGTTCGCCATCGCGCCGGCTCCACCGCGGAGCGGCACGCGCGCCCGGATCGTACGGACATCTCTTGGGTCGCGCCCGGGCGGTGCACCCGACCGGCGCATCGCGCGCCGCTCGGAGGCGTTTCGCCCCGTTTGTTCGCACACTCCTGGCGATCAAGCGCTCCTACCCGACCTGAACGGACCGAAGATCGCCAGCTGTGTGCGGGATTCAGGCCGCCCAGCACCCGGCGAAGATCCAACGAGATACGGCCGAGAACGGTGACTGGCCGCGGTTCTGGTGGCGCGTTCCGCGGAACGCGGAGATCGACTGATCTATGGCGGCTGTGGCGGCGCTCGCTCTGGTCAGGGCGGCGACGTCACGGTGCGACGTCCCTGCTGGCTGACGAAGCCCGGATCGCGATTGTGATGTTGTTTCCGGTTCTCACCAGCCCGTCGGTGGATGCAGCTGGTCGACCTTGGCTGGCAGTTGGCAGGCTGTGAAGTCGGCAGGCTTCAGCTGGTACCACCAATGCTGGCCAGCCCCGTCATCCCGGGTGCCTCGGAGGGCTCCGGCGAGGTGGCCCGCGGTCGGGTTGACGGTGCCGACCGGCACCAGCCTGCGTGCCTCGACGAGCGGGAGGCGCAGGTCGCTGTCGTTGCTGATCACGACGGCCGCGTCCACGGCGCCGCGTGTCACGTCCAGCAGGAGGTGCGTGGCGACGTTGACGTCGGAACCCTTCTCCTCTCGTTTCGCGTAGGAGACCATGAAACGGGCGTCCGGAATCGCGGATCCGTCCGCGCCCTGGATCATGACCGGCCACTGCGAGGTCACGAGCTGCGGCGCGCCGTTGCCGTCCGGCAGAGCCAGCGGGGAACGCGCGGTCCTGCTGACATAGGTGCCGAACTCGATGTGGTCGACGGACCTGGCGGCGACCAGCGCGCGCAGGTAGGTGTCCTGGTCCTGCTGCCCGCCGGGGTTGCCGCTGCCCTTGATACGCGCCGTGCAGTAGACGACTCGGTGGACCTGTGCGTCGGCCCAACGGGACTGGGTCCGCACGACCCGGCTCGCGAGCGCGCGCAGATCGAGCCAGCGCCAGCCCGGCCGCCCACGGCCACAGAGGGACCTGCCGCCGTAGTACAGGTTGTAGCCGTCGACGTACACACCCACGCGCATCGGACACCTCGGGCGGGGGCAGTACCGTGCGGCGATTGTAGGTCGGAATCCGACATCCAGGACGGCCCGCGGACCGGCGGTGGCGGCCGATGCTCCCGTCGTAGGCGTCCGGTTCCCGGCCAACAAAAAAACCCGGCCCCTGAGGGAACCGGGTGGTATAAACCCACGCTAGCACGACTCGCCACGATGATGCCGAAGCCGGGAGCGGGTGGTGTTGGCGGTTCCGGCGCTGCCCGGATGAGTGAGGCTTTTCCCTCTCACCGAGACCTCGGTCGCTCGGGCCCTGGCTGGAGGCGACGATGGAAAAGGCTCAGTCTGTGAGTGCGGCCGGGGTGGGGTCCTCCTTGATGACGACGCCGGAGGTCGTTGCCGTGCGGAGCGCGGTGGCCAGGGCGAGGATGCGGGCGACCGCTGAGCGGGTGTTGACGCCGCGCGGGTGGATGTTGGAGATCAGGTTGCGGTCGGCGTCGGTGTGGCCGAGGCGGGGGCGCCAGGCGAGGTAGGCGCTCAGGCTCTCGGCCGTTACCAGGCCGGGGCGTTCGCCGATCAGGAGGACGACGACGCCCGGGTCGAGCAGTTCGCCGATCTCGTTGAGCAGGCCGACGCGGGCGTTGCGGATCGCGAAGACCTGGCCAAGGCTCCAGCCGGCCTCGCGCGCCGCGTCGAGCAACGCGGGTAGCAGGGCCGGGACCTGGGCGTCGACGGCGGCGACGGACAGGCCATCGCCGATGACAACCTGCAGGTCCGCGCCCGGTGGGCAGCGGCGGGCGACCTGCTCGCGTGCCTCGGCCGACAGGGCCCGGCCGAGGTCGGGGCGGCGCAGGTAGGTGGTGCGGTCGCCGGCGGCGGAGTCGACCGCGAACAGGCCGAACCGCTCGACGAGCGGGCCCAGCGGGCCGTCGCGAAGATCAAGGCTGGCGTGGACGGCGTCCTGGGCGGCGGCGTGGTCGCCGCGCAGGATGAGCTGGTCGGCCGTCCGATAGGACGTGCCCGAGCGGCCGAGGAAGATCCGCGCGGGGGTGACGGCGCGGACGCGCCGCTCGAACGCGCCCCTCGCCGGGCTGGCGGCGAGCTGGCCGTCCTGGCCGGGGCCGCCGCTTGGGACAATCGGCTGGTCCGTCGCTGACAGGTCGGCCCTGGGAAGCGCCGCACCTTGAGGGTGGGCCGGCTCCGCCCTGTCGCCTACGTTGATCGAGGTCCCGGGATCAGCGGCTCCGCCGGCCTCGCCCACGTCGTCTGTCGCCGCCATCTCGTCGCCACTCTCGGTCGCAGGTTTCAGATCGCTGGCCGAGGCGCCGGTCACTGGCCACTCGCCAGCGCGGGGCGGATAGCCGGGGGAACCGCGGCGACGGCCTCGTCGAGGCCCGCCAACAGCGCGGCGGCGACGTCCGGGCCGGGGTCGGTGAGGCGGCCGGCGCGCAGCAGGCCGCGAGCCTCCAGCCAGGCGGTGTATTCGGGCGCCGCCGAGAGGCCGAACAGGTCCCGCATACCGGCAGCGTCGTGGTACGAGGTGCTCTGGTAGCTGAGCATCACGTCGTCCGCGCCCGGAACACCCATGACGAAGGTGCAGCCGGCGGCGACGAGCAGGACGAGCAGGTCGTCGTTGGTGTTCTGGTCGGCGTCGACGTGGTTGGTGTAGCAGACGTCGATGCCCATAGGCAGCCCCAGCAGCTTCCCGACGAAATGGTCCTCCAGACCGGCGCGGGTGATCTGGCGGGCGTCGGCCAGGTATTCGGGACCGATGAAACCGACGACCGAGTTCACCAGGAACGGCTGGTAGGCGCGCGCCACGCCGTGCGCACGGGCCTCCACGGTGAGCTGGTCGAGACCGCAGTGGGCGTCCGCGGACAGCGCGCTGCCCTGCCCGGTCTCGAAGTACATGACGTTTTCGCCGACGAACTCGCCGGCCCGGTCGCGGTGGTGCGCGAGCACCGCCTCGCGGCCCTCGGCCAGCATCTCCAGGTTGATGCCGAAAGACCGGTTCGCCGCCTCCGTTCCGGCAATCGACTGGAACAGCAGGTCGACGGGTGCGCCGGCCGCCAGCGCCGCGAGCTGGGTGGTGAGGTGCGCCAGGACGCAGGTCTGGGTCGGCAGCGACAGCCGGCGGATCAGCCCCTGCAGGCCGTGCAGGACCGCTCCGACCGAGGCGACGGACTCGTTCACCGGGTTGACCCCGAGAACCGCGTCGCCGCAGCCGAAGAGAATGCCGTCGAGTGCCGAGAGCAGGATGCCCTCCACGTCGTCAGTCGGATGGTTCGGCTGGACCCGGACGCCGAGCACGCCAGCCTCGCCGATGGTGTTGCGGCAGCGGGTGACGGTCCGCAGCGGTTTCGCCCCGATAATCAGGTCCTTGTCGCTCATCAGCTTCGCGACCGCGGCTGCCATCTCCGGCGTGATCGCCTTCGCCAGCCCCCGCTGGGACCATTCGGCGGCGAAACCGGGGGAGAGGACCAGCTCCCGGAACTCGCCGACGGTGCGGCCCGCGAGCCCGGACTCGGTGAAGGCCGCCGCGTCGTGCGACGTGAGAATCAGCTCGGTGACCGCGTCGTCGACCAAGGGTGTGGCGAGAATGTCGCCCAGCCGCACGTCGGCCAGCGCGAGCTTCGCCGCTACCCGCTCGCTCGCGCTCGACGCCGCGAGCCCGGCGAGCTGGTCGCCGGACTTCTCCTCGTTCGCCCTGGCCAGCAAGGTTGCCAGGTCCGGGAAGGTATGTCGGGTTCCCCGAACCGTCGCCCGGAACGTCACGGCCGCTCCCCTCGATCGAGCTGGTGTCACGTGGTTGGAGACCTGGGCCTGGTTTTCAGGCCGGGCCGCCTGGCCAGGAGTCGGATGACGGCCCGAGCCGGGCGTTTCGCGGGAATCACGAACGCCCGGCCGGGCCGCGCACATCTGATCAGATCCGTCTCCCCAGCAACACTGACAGGGTCGAGCGACCCCGGCAGGGTAGGGCGCTCCGCGCCCGGACCGGAGCCGCCCAAGGGCGCTCCGCGCCCGGACCGGAGCCGCCCAAGGGCGCTCCGCGCCCGGACCGGAGCCGCCCAAGGGCGCTCCGCGCCCGGACCGGATCCGCCCAAGGGCGCTCCGCGCCCGGACCGGAGCCGCCCAAGGGCGCTCCGCGCCCGGACCGGATCCGCCCGAGGGCGCTCCGCGCCCGGTTCGGGCGGATCGGCTCAGGCGGGTGCCGCCTCGCCGGTGGCCTGGGCCGGGATGGCGCCGGCGGGAGCGATGGCGGGCTCCTCGAGGGACCGCTCGTGGCTCTCCTCCATGACGATCCGGCCGATCGTCGCGTACTTCGCCGGGTTGGCGAGCCGGATGCCGATCGCCACCGCGAGGCCCAGCACGAACACTCCGACGACGATCCACGGCGTCGCCTTGAACACGGGGCTGTCGGACGCGGCCCCCGCGGCGAACTTCAGGTTGTCGAACAGCAGGTAGACGACGTAGACCATGCCGGCCGCGCCGACGATCGGCGGTAGCAGCGTCCGGTACCAGCGGGCCGTTTCGGGATGCATCCTGCGCACGTGGAAGTAGCCGACGACGGCGATCGACGAGATCGACTGCACGATCAGGATCGCCATCGTGCCGAGAATCGCCATCAGGCCGTAGAGCTGGGTGTAGGCGACGTCGGGCGCGGCGTCGGTCGGCTTCTGCAGCCAGAAGAACAGCAGCACGATCGCCAGGGTGACGACGGTCTGGATGACCGAGGCGACGTGCGGCGAGCCGTGCTTCTTGTGCGACGCGCCCAGCGTCTTGCTCAGCCCGTCGGACAGGCCTTCGCGGCCGATCGCGTAGAGGTAGCGGGACGCCGCGTTGTGGAACGCCAGCGCACAGGCGAACGAGCCGGTGCAGGTCATCACCTTGTACAGGTCCAGGAAGAAGCTGCCGAGCATGTCCTTCGTCGGCGCGTAGAACAGCGAGAAGGCGTCCTTCTGCGAGACGTCGACCGCGCCAGTCTTCCCCGCGTAGGCGACGGCCATCCAGGCGACGAACGTGTACAGCACACCGAGGCCGATGACGGCGATCAGTGTCGCCCGCGGGACGATCTTCTTCGGGTTCTTCGACTCCTCCCCGTACACGGCGGTGGTCTCGAAGCCGACCCACGACCAGAACGCGAAGAACAGGCCGAGGCCGGCCACCATCGTCACGTCCTTGCTGCTCGGCCCGGCCTGGAAGGCGCCGACCGGGTTGATCGAGCCGGGCATCAGGCCGTTGGGACCGCCGCCGGTGAACAGCACACCGAAGCTCATCATCAGCAGCAGGAGGATCTCGATGGTGAGGAAGACCGCAAGGACCTTCCCGGAGATCGAGACGTTGAAGTAGCCGAGCGCCGCGGCGGCCGCGACGGCGATCAGCGCGTACCAGATCCACGAGATCGACCCGGTGTGGAACACCGTCTCCATCGTGGTCTTCGCGAACGACGCGAAGATGCCGACCAGCGACGCCTCGAAGACGACGTAGGCCATGGTCGCGAGGAAGCCGCTCGCCATGCCGACGGCCTGACCGAGGCCGTGCGAGATGAAGCCGTAGAACGCGCCGGTCGCCGTGATGTGCTTCGCCATCGCGACGTAGCCGACCGAGAAGATCGTCAGCACGATGGTCGCGACGACGAACGACGCCGGCCCGTGGGTGCCGTTGCCGTACCCGACGACGATCGGCACGTTGCCGGTCATCGCGGTGATCGGTGCGGCGTTCGCCAGCACCATGAAGAGAACTCCCAGCAGGCCGACCGCTCCCGGTCGCAGCCGCTGCACCTGAGTAGTGCCGGCCGCCACCTCGGGCGCGGCCTCGCTCTGAACGCTCACCTGTGGCTACCTCCCGCTGCGCGCGGCCGTTCGGGCGGCGGCGCTGTTCGGGCGATCGTGGACCGCGCCGATACCCGGCCACAAGGTGGGGTCAGACCATTTCACACAGCGAAACAGGCCACAACGTGGCCGAAACATAAACGGTACGTACCTTTACCAGACCGAATCGTGGGGGCGCGCTACGGTCCTTGGGTGGGCATCCCTGACGTTCCGAGAGCCGACCCTCGCGCGGCGGCTGACGACCCTCGGGCGGTGAGCGACGACATCGTCGAGCGCCTGCTGGCTACGCCGAAGGCCGACGTGCTCGCCGCGAGCGAGCGTTACTGGAACCCGAGCAAGACCCGGTTCTGGACCGACGCCGGCACTCCGCTGGTGATTGGCGAGCGGACCGGCTACCTGCTGCACGACCTCGCCGGAAACACACTCGTCGACGTGCACCTCAACGGCGGCACCTACAACCTGGGCCATCGCAACCCGGAGGTGGTCGCGACCCTGACCGCCGCCCTGGCGCACCTCGACATCGGCAACCACCACTTCGCGGCGCTGGGCCGCGCGGCGCTCGCCGAGGCGCTCGTCACCTCGGGACCGATCCCGGACGGCAAGGTCGTCTTCGGCGTCGGCGGCGGCGAGGCCATCGACCTCGCGCTGAAGTCCGCCCGTTACGCCACCGGCCGGCGAAAGATCATCTGTGCGGTCGGCGCGTTCCACGGGCACACCGGCCTCGCGGTCGCCGCCGGCAACGAGCGGTACGCCGAGCGGTTCCTCGCGACCCGGCCCGACGAGTTCGTCCGCGTCCCGTTCAACGACCTGGACGCGATGGCCGCGGCGCTCGCCGAGTGCGACGCCGCCGCCGTGCTGCTGGAGACCATCCCCGCGACGTACGGTTTTCCGATGCCCGAACCCGGCTACCTGGCCGAGGTCGCCAGGATGTGCGCCGCCGCTGGCACCCTCTACATCGCCGACGAGGTCCAGACCGGCCTCGGCCGCACCGGCGCGCTGTGGTGCGTCACCAAGCACGGCGTTCGTCCCGACATCCTGGTCACCGGCAAGGGCCTGTCCGGCGGGATCTACCCGGTGTCGGCCACGATCCTCGGCCCGGCCGCCGCCGGCTGGCTTCAGGAGGACGGCTTCGCCCACATCTCGACGTTCGGCGGCTCGGACCTCGGCTGCGTCGTAGGCCTGCGCACCCTGGAGATCACCCAGCGGCCGGCGACCACGGACCGGGTCGACAGACTGATCACGACCTTCACCGAAGGCCTGACGCGGATCGCCAAGGACAACCCGGACTGGCTGGTCGAGATCCGCCAGGACGGCCTGGTCATCGGCCTGCGCTTCGACCATCCGCAGGGCGCCCGGTTCGTCTCCCGGCGGCTCTACGAGCTCGGCGTCTGGGCGATCTTCTCCGCGCTCGACCCAAGGGTGCTCCAGTACAAGCCCGGCCTCCTGGTCACCGACGAACTGGCCGTGGACCTGCTCGAACGCACCGCGACCGCCGTCCGCCTCGCCGCGCGGGACGCCCGCTCCGGCGTCGAGCTCGCCCCCGACCGGGCCCCGGCCGCCCGGTGACCAGAGCTGACCTGGCGGCCGGCGACGCGGACGCGGACGACACGGTGGCCGACGTCGTCACCGGCGAGCTGCGGGCGCTCGCCGTGCTGCTGCCCGAGGTCCTCGCTGCATACGGCCTCGACGGCGCCGAGACCAGCCTGCTGAACCTGTCGGAGAACGCCACCTACCGCGTCGACGCCGCCGGCCGCCGGTACGCGCTGCGCCTGCACCGGCCCGGTTACCACACTCCCGCCGAGATCCAGGGCGAGCTGGACTGGGTCGCGGCGCTGCGCGCCGACGGCGTCGTGCGCACCCCGCCGGTGATCCCGAACCTGTCCGGTGAGCCGCTCACGACGGTCTCGCCGCCCGGCGTCGGTGACCGGCAGGCGGTGTTGTTCGACTGGGTCGACGGGGACTCACCGGAGCCCGGCGACCCTGCCGGCCTGATCGCGGCGTTCGGCACGCTCGGCGACATCGCCGGCCGGATGCAGCTGCACTCCCGCGGCTGGGAGCGGCCGGCGGGCTTCGTCAGGTTCGAGTGGGACCTGGCGATGACGATCGGCCCGCTTGCCCGCTGGGGCGACTGGCGGACCGGCCTCGCCTGGGCCCTTGCCGCCGGCGGCGAACCGCCCGCGCCCGGGCCGGAGCGGGGCCTGATGGCCCGCGCCGCTGCGGCCGTCGAGGACCGGGTGCGGGCGTTCGGCGCCGAGCCGGACCGCTACGGCCTGATCCACGCGGACATGCGGCTGGCGAACCTGCTGGTGGACGCCGCCGGGGCGATCACCGTCATCGACTTCGACGACAGCGGCCTCGGCTGGTACCTGTATGACCTGGCCGCGGCGCTGTCCTTCATCGAGCACCATCCGGCGGTGCCGGACCTGGTCGCCGGCTGGCTCGCCGGCTACCGGCGCCACGTCCCGCTCGTCGCCGAGGAGCTCGCCATGGTTCCCACGTTCATCCTGCAACGCAGGCTGCAGCTGACGGCCTGGCTCGGCACCCACCCGCACTCCGACGCGGTCGACGACGTCACCGCGCACGCCCACGCGAGCCTGGCGCTCGCCGAGGCCTATCTGTCCGGGACACTGCTGCCCAAGGACCTCTGACCCGGCACCACTGGACCCGGCACCTCCGCAGCCAGCATCTCCGCATTCCGGCACCTGGAAGGAACCAGCTCGATGTTCACACCCGTCGCGGGCCGCACCGTCGTCGTGACCGGCGGCAGCCGGGGGATCGGCAAGGGCATCGCCCGGGTGTTCGCCGCGGCCGGCGCGAACGTGGTCATCACCGGCCGGGACGGCGCGGTCGGGCGGGCGGCGGCGAAGGAGCTCGCCGGCGCCGGAGGCTCCGGGTCGGCAGCCGGCGGCTCGGTGTCGTACGTGGCCGGTGACGTCTCATCGGCGGCGGACAGTGCGCGGCTCGCCGACGAGGTCCTCGGCCGGTTCGGCGGCTGCGACGTCGTGTGCGCGAACGCGGGCATCTTCCCGTCCGCGTCGCTGGAGACGATGACCGAGGGCGACATCGACCTGGTCCTCGGCGTCAACGTGAAGGGCGCGCTGCTCGTCGTCCAGGCGTTCCTGCCGGCGCTGAAGGCGTCCGGTCACGGCCGGGTCATCCTGACCTCGTCGATCACCGGGCCGTTCACGGGGTTCCCCGGCTGGGCGCACTACGGCGCGTCGAAGGCGGCGATGCTGAGCTACATGCGGACGGCGGCCATCGAGCTCGCCCCGCACCGGATCACCGTCAACGCCGTGCTGCCCGGCAACATCGCCACCGAGGGCCTGACCGTGCTCGGCGACGCCTACCAGGCCGCGATGGAGGCGTCCATCCCGATGCGCCGCCTCGGCGAGGTCGAGGACATCGGCAACGCCGCGCTGTTCCTGGCCACCGACGAGGCGGCCTACATCACCGGCCAGTCGATCGTCGTCGACGGTGGCCAGATACTGCCGGAGTCCCCGGCGGCGATGGACCTGCCCTGACCGGCCAGACTGGACCCGTGGCGCTCTACCTCGACCCGTCCGGATCCCCGCTGGGGCCGACGGCCGCCGATGTGCGCCGCCGGCTGCGTGAGCTGGTGACCGGTGGCACCCACCGCCCCGGCGAACGGCTCGGCGGCGAGCGGGATCTCGCGGCGACGCTCGGCGTCAGCCGGGAGACGTTACGCCAGGCGCTGCGGGCGCTGGAGCGGGAGGGCGTCGTGCTGCGGGTCCGCGGCCGCGGCGGCGGCACGTTCGTCGCGCCGCGCAAGGTCGAACGAGACCTGACGAGGATCGTCGGTGTCCCCGAGCTGCTGCGCAGCCAGGGGTTCACCGCCGGGTCGCAGGTCATCAGCGCCGGCCTGGAGCCCGCCGACGAGACCATTGCGCAGGCGCTCGACCTGGCGCCCGGCGACGCAGTGGCGCGGATCGTGCGGCTGCGGCTCGCCGACGGCGGGCCGATCTCGCTGGAGAACGCCTGCTTCCCGGCCCGGCGCTTCCCCGGGCTGTTCAACCGGCCGCTCGGCGGCTCGCTCTATGAGCTGTTCGCCGAGGAGTACGGGGTGCGCCCCGGCGAGGCGGTCGAGCAGATCGAGGTGGTCCTCGCCGGGGACGAGGAGGCCGCGCTGCTGCGTACCGAGCCCGGCGCACCCCTGCTGGCCCTGGAACGGATCACCCGCGATCCGGCCGGGGTGCCGTTCGAGCACTCCCACGACCTGCTGCGCGCCGACCGGATCCGCATCGTCGTGCGCTCCGCCGGCTCCACCGTCGCCACGACGCGCTGACGCCCCCGCCGCGCGCGGGCGTGGCGGGGGCGGGGCGGCGGATGGCCGTCAGGACGCGGACGCGGGTGTCGACCCGACCGCTGCCTGCCCGCCGATGGGGCCACCGGCCCCGCCGCTGGGCGCGGCGCCCCCACCCGGTGCGCCGGCCGCGTGCTGGGCGACGGCGAAATCCTTCTGCCGGATCAGGGCCAGCGCGAGGACGCCGCCGGTCAGGGCCAGGATGCCGGCGATGAGGAGCAGGTCGTTCAGCGCGCCGGTGAAGCTGGCGTGGATCGCCTCGGTGAGCGGGCCGCGGGCCGCGGGTGGCGTGGTCGCGATGACCTGGCCGACGGTGCCGTGGTGGACCGCGTCGGCGATCCGCCCACCGCTGCCCGCGAGCCCTGGCACGCCGGCCAGGTGCGCGCCGAGGTCGTGGGACAGCCGCGCGGCGAAGATCGAGCCGTAGGCCGCGGTGCCGACCGCGATCCCGATCTGGCGGAACGTGGTGTTCACCCCGGAGGCCATGCCCGAGCGGAACGGGTGCACGACGCCGACCGCCGTGGACGCCAGCGGCGGGTTGACGAGCCCGGAGCCGGCCCCGGCGACGAGGAATCCGGCGATCAGGTGCGTCCAGCCGCTGTCGGCGGACATCCCGGACATCAGCAGCAAACCGGCTCCGACCAGCAGCAGCCCGGCACCGATCAGCCAGCGGACCGGCAGGCGGGCGCTCGCCTGGCCGGCCCCGACGGAGACGACCGTCGCGGCCGCGGACAGCACCAGCAGTCGCAGGCCGGTCTGCAGCGCCGAGTACCCCAGGTCGTTCTGCAGATAGATCGTCAGGTACAGCAGCATCGCGTACAGCGAGCCGTTCATGGTGAACGCGGCGAGCGAGCCGCCGAGGAACGTCGGGATCCGCAGCAGCGACAGGTCGAACATCGGGTGCGTCACCCGGGTCTCGACCACCGCGAACGCGGTAAGCAGCACGGCCGCCAGCGCCAGGCAGACGATGACGCCGGTGTCGCCCCAGCTGGTGTCGCTGGCCCGGATCAGCCCGTAGACCAGCGCGACCAGGCCCGAGGTGAGTGTGCCGAAGCCGGCCCAGTCCGGCCGGTGCGCGTGCGGGGCGCGCGACTCGTCGACCGTCCGCACCGCCACCGCGAACGCGGCCACGCCGACCGGGAGGTTCACCCAGAAGATGCCGCGCCAGCTGATCCCGCTGGTGATCAGGCCGCCGAGGATCGGGCCGAGCGCCGTCGACACCCCGGCGACCGCGCCCCAGGCGCCGAACGCGACGCCGCGCTCCCTGCCGTGGAAGTTCATCGCCAGCAGCGCCAGCGACGTCGAGAAGAGGATCGCCCCGCCGACACCCTGCAGCGCCCGTGAGAGGATCAGCATCAGCGGGCTCGCCGCGCCCGCGCACAGCGCCGAACCGGCCGTGAAGATCCCGAGGCCGATCAGGAACAGCAGCCGCCGGCCGTACCGGTCGGCCAGTACCCCGGCTGTCAGCAGCAGGGCCGCGAGGGTCAGCGCGTACGCGTCGATGACCCACTGCACGTCCGTGAAGCTCGTCTTCAGGGCCAGCTGGATGTCGGGCAGGGCCACGATGACGATCGTGATGTCCAGCAGCAGCATGAACGTCGCCGCGCAGACCACCACCAGCGTCCACCATTTGCGTTGCATCGATCCACTCCCGTGACGTGTGCCGCGGCCCCGTCGGCGGGGCGCTCCACTCGGCGTGCACAAGTCTGCCGGCGGGTGCGGACTGTTCCCCGCGACCGGCGTCCGGATGTAGGTTTCGGCGCATGTTTCCTGCCCGGATGGAGAATTCCGCCGCCCCCGGCGCCGTGGTGATGGATCCCGACGACCTGCGGATCGTGCGTGCCCTCCAGCTGGCGCCGCGGGCGAGCTTCGCCCGGATCGGGTCCGCCCTCGGCCTGCCCGAGCGGAGCGTCGCCCGCAGATACCGGACGCTGCGCCGTGGCGGCCTGATTCGGATCTTCGCCACGGTCAATCCCGCGACGGCCGGCGAGCACAAGTGGATGGTGCGGGTGCGCTGCCGGCCCGACAGTGCCACCGCGCTGGCCACGGCGCTCGCGCGTCGCGACGACGTCATCTGGATGTCGCTGACGTCCGCCGGCTCCGAGATCACGTTCGCGATGCGGTCGTTGTCGGCCTCGTCGCGCGAGACGCTGCTCACCCGCCGGCTGCCGCGCACCGCGCACGTCCTCGACATCGACGCCGCGGTGCTGCTGCATCCGTTCCTCGGCGACGACCCCAAGGACTGGGGCGGCCTCGCCGGCTGCCTGACCGCGGACGAGACGGCCGAGCTGGCCGCGACGGGCGCGCGCCCGGCCGGCGACGAGGACACGTCCGGCCCGGTGCCCCTGGAGCCGCCCGACCAGACGCTCGTCGCGGCGCTGGCCGCCGACGGGCGGGCCAGCTATGCCGACCTCGCCGCGGCGACGGGGATGAGCGAGGGCCGGGTCACCCGCCGGCTGGCCACGCTGCTGCGCACCCGCACCGTGTTCATCGACATGGACATGTGCCTGGGCGCGTTCGGCTACCCCCTGGCAGCCCAGCTGTACCTGAGGGTCACCCCGGCGCGGCTGCACCAGACGGGCGAGGCGCTGGCCGCGTGGCCGGAGGTGTCGTTCGTCGCCGCGATGTCCGGCCCGCACAACCTCCTCGCCACCGTCGTCTGCCGCGACCTCGCCGAGCTGTACACGTTCATCTCCGGACGGATCGGCGCGCTCGACGGGGTGCGGTCGTGTGAGGTCGCGCCCGTGCTGCGGGTCGTCAAGCAGGCCGGTGGCCTGACCGACGACGACGGCCGGCTGCTCGACCCGCTGCCCACCGTCGAGGGCCCGGCGCACCCGCCCGACACGCGCGCGGCCGTCGGCTGAGCCAGCCGGCGCGCCCCGCCGGGCCGAACGACTCGGGGCCGGGGGAAAAAGAGTTTCCCCCAGCCCCGAGTGGACCTGCCGGCCGTGGATTCCCCCGGCGGCGTTCTGCAGGCCGACCCCGGGCGTCCATCGCGCCGCGGCAATGGGCTGCCCGATCCGCTGCGCGAGAATTTGCCGGGTCGCCCAGTCGGAACCGCGTTGCTCGGCGGCCGCAATGACCTTCCATAGATGGGGCTGGGATCACGATCGGTGACCAGATTCACCCTGCCCGATGGGCGCCCGCGGTGAGGAGGTCCCAGGCCTTGAGTAGCGCCTTCTCGAAGGTCTCGCGGGGCTGCGCTCCAGACAGGCTGTACCTGGACTGGACCAGGAAGTACGGGACCCCGCCAATGCCCAGGCGGGCGGCGCGCGCCTCGTCGGCGCGAACCTGCTCGGCGAACTCGTCGCCCGCCGCGACCGCCCGGACCCGCGCCCGGTCGAGGCCCAGCACGCCGACCGCCTCGGCGAGCTCGTCGGGGTCGGCGAGGTTCGCGCCCCGGGTGAAGTACCCGGCGAACAGCTCCTCCGCCGCGGCGGCGGCCAGATCCTCGGTGGCCGCGTACTGCAGGACGCGGTGCGCGGCGAAGGTGTTCGTCGGCCTGATCGCGTCGAAGTCGAAGGTGAGGCCGACGCCGGCGCCCAGCTCGGCCACCCGCTGGTTCATCGCCACGGCCTGCTCGCGCGAGACGCCGTACTTCGACGCGAGCAGTTCGGCGATGCCCCCGGCGACGGCCAGCGGCGCGTTCGGGTCCAGCTCGAAGCTGTGCCAGGAGACCTCGACCTCGTCGGCGTGCTCGAACGTCGCGAGCGCCCCCTCGAACGACCGCTTCCCGATGTAGCAGAACGGGCAGGCGACGTCCGACCAGATGTCGATCTGCAGCATGGCGTCTCCTGGGCGTCTCGGTCGCGACTCGGAATCTCCCGGTTACGACCGTACTGGCCGCCGGAGCGCCGGCGGCTACTGGAAGCGGGCCGGCTGGCCGGTCGCCTCCAGGACCGACATCCACAGGTCGCCGGACGGGTCGACCTGGTTGCGGTGGCTGATCGCCAGCGGGATCGGGATGTGGATGAACCGGCGCCGCCAGCGCCCGACGACCATCTCCGTGCGGCCCGCCATCGCCGCGTGCACGGCGGCGTGCGCGAGCCGGATGCAGTAGACGCTGTCGTACGGGTTCGCCGGCACGCTGCGGATGACGTAGCTGGGGTCGATGTACTTCAGGTTCATCTCGACGCCCACTTCGGCGAAGTAGTCGCTGATCCGCCGACTGAGGAACTGGCCGACGTCGAAGAGCTTCCGGTTGCCGGAGGCGTCGGTCCCATTGCCCCGCCCGGAGTTCTCTGCGGTGAACAGGTCCTGCCCGGCGCCCTCGGCGGCGACGACCACCGCATGCCCGGTCTCCTCGATCCGGCGGCGCAGGTAGCGCAGCAGCCCGTTCTCGCCGTCGAGCGTGAACGGCACCTCGGGAATGAGGACCACGTCGGCGTCGGACTTCGCCAGCGACGCGTAGCAGGCGATGAAGCCGGAGTGCCGCCCCATCAGCCGGACGAGGCCCAGCCCGCCGGGCGCCGACGTCGCCTCCGCGTGCGCGGCGGCGATCGACTCGCTGGCCTTCGCGAACGCGGTCTGGAAACCGAAGCTCTGGTCTATGAAGGGAATGTCGTTGTCGATCGTCTTCGGGATGCCGACGACGGCGATCTTCTCACCGCGCTCGGTCGCCACCCGAGCGATCTCGCCGGCGCCGCGCAGCGTCCCGTCGCCGCCGATGACGAACAGGATGCTGATGTTCATCCGGGACAGGCAGTCGACGATCTCCTCCGGGTCCTGCTGGCCCCGGGAGGTGCCGAGAATCGTGCCGCCGTCCTCGCCGATCGTCGCCACGGTCTGGGGCGTCAGGTCGACGACGTCGTGCCCATAGCGCGCAATGAAGCCCTGATAGCCGTTGCGGAAGCCGTAGATGCGGGTCACGCCGTAGTGCGTCGTGAGCTCGGTCACCAGGCCGCGGATGACGTTGTTCAGACCGGGGCACAGGCCGCCGCAGGTGACGATTCCGACGCGGGTCTTCGCCGCGTCGAAGTAGATCTTGCGGCGGGGCCCGGCGGCCTCGAAGCTCGGGAGGTCGTCGATCGGCACCTTGCGGGACGAGATCATCGCCAGGGTGTCGTCGAACAGGACCTTGTCGGCCTCGTCGATGTAGTGCTCGGTGGTCGGCCGTTCACCCAGTAGGGGCAGCAGCGGCGACGTCACCCGGCTGGGGCCGAGGCTACGGACCGCCAGCGCCGACTGATCTACGGTCAGTGGTTCGCCCAGCGTAGCCAACGCGCGCCGACCCTCTCCTCGCCCATCCCGCCCACGGTGCCCGGGTCGCCGCGTGACCGGCCTCACAGAGCGTGCCGAGTACGCGGAGATCCTGCTGTTCCAAGAGTTTCTACGAGCCTACAGCCTCCGTCGGGCCTGTCGGCTTGACTCCGGACCGGTGAGGACTGTCTCGCCGCTGGCAACAGAGAGTGACAATCGGAGGGTGGCGAAACGTGCGCACAACGCGGCCGGAACCTGCGGGGAACGACGCCGGACGGTGACGAGATCGGGGGGCCGGCCGCGGGCGGGGCCAACGCCGCCCGCGGCGGTCCCGTCGTCCTGGAAGGGGAGCCCGGCGAGCGCCGCCGGGGGCGGCGAGTGCGCCGGACATCGACCGCTAATGGGACTGCACCGGTTCCGTCTGTGATGGGGTTGGTGTCCGAGCCGCCAGCGGTCGAGCACTCTCGTCCGCAGGCCCGATCGTCGAGGTCTACGCCTAGATCGTGCCGCCGCTGGTTGCT
>Ga0207641_10001877_pt1 | contig 20176 bp, 15 predicted proteins | sample KBSSwiS62_FD_184306 | JGI IMG/M metagenome (GOLD analysis project Ga0207641, IMG submission 184306) | Switchgrass rhizosphere microbial communities from Kellogg Biological Station, Michigan, USA - KBS Switchgrass S6-2 (SPAdes) (version 2) | ecosystem: Host-associated > Plants > Roots >... | reverse complement strand
CACGATGTATGTCATACCGTACCTCATGGGCCCTCCCGGCTCGCCTCTGACCAAGATCGGCGTGGAAATCACCGATTCCATCTACGTAGTCCTCAGCATGCGGATCATGACACGCATGGGCCAGGTCGCCTGGAAGGAACTGGGAACCGCAGGCGTCTTCACCAAAGGCCTGCACAGCATGCTTGACGTCAATCCCGAGCGCCGCTTTATCGCTCATTTTCCACAGGACAACACCATCATCTCGGTCGGCTCGAATTATGGCGGCAACGTCCTGCTTGGTAAAAAATGCCTGGCCTTGCGTCTCGGTTCTTACCTCGGCCGGGATGAAGGGTGGATGGCGGAGCATATGTTGATTCTGTGCGTCGAATCACCGGACGCGCAAAAAACCTATGTGGCCGCCGCATTCCCGAGCGCCTGTGGCAAGACCAACTTTGCCATGCTCATCCCACCTGAGGAGTTCAAGGGCTGGAAGATCACTACCATCGGGGACGATATCGCCTGGATGAAACCTGGTCCCGATGGACGGCTGTATGCCATCAATCCCGAGGCCGGTTATTTCGGCGTCGTTCCTGGCACCAATCATCAATCCAATCCCAACGCCATGCTCTCCATGGCCAGGGACACGATCTATACCAATGTCGCCCTGACGCCCGACGGCGATGTCTGGTGGGAAGGCAAGGACGGCCCGGCCCCGAAAGAATGTCTCGACTGGAAAGGCAACCGGTGGACTCCCGATTCTAAGGAAAAAGCCGCCCATCCCAACAGCCGCTTCGCCGCACCGATGGCCAATAATCCTGCCCTGGCCAAAGAAGCCGACGATCTTAATGGCGTGCCGATCAGCGCCTTGATTTTTGGGGGACGCCGGGCCAGCACGATGCCTCTTGTCTTTCAGGCCTTCAACTGGATTCACGGTGTCTATGTGGGGGCAACCATGGGGTCCGAAACCACGGCGGCAGCCGCTGGCGTGATGGGACAGGTCCGCCGGGACCCCATGGCGATGCTTCCCTTCTGCGGCTACAATATGGGGGATTATTTCGCTCACTGGCTTGAGATGCGGAAGCTCCTGAAGTATCCGCCCAAGATTTTCCAGGTGAACTGGTTTCGGAAAGGTACCGATGGCAAGTTCCTCTGGCCTGGCTACGGCGAAAACATGCGCGTCCTCAAATGGATTGTCGACCGTTGCAAGGGCCGTGTGCCGGCCTATGAAACACCTGTCGGCTGGATGCCCGAACCGCAGGACATCGACACCAAAGGGCTGACCGGTTGTTCCGATGCGCAACTTGCTGAAGCCCTTTCCATTGATGTCGCGGAATGGAAACGCGAAGTCCTCCTGCAGGACGAACTCTTCCTCAAAATGTACTCCGATCTCCCCAAGGAGATTCTCTTCCAACGTGAATTGCTCATCTCCCGGCTCTAACCGCAGCGGACGAAAGCAGCGCGCTGCTGTACTCGCGCTGCTTCTCTTGGCTTCATCCACTGTCTCTCTGGTGAATGCGCTCACGACGCAACCCTCGTCAGAGGGCTCGATTTCCCATCCAGACGACCTGGTCGCGATGAATTCGAACAGCAAGGAAATCGTCCATGGCCTCATTAACCTCGAGTTCTCCAACTATCACCTGACCTCCCGGGGCCTGAACCTGCAAAACCAGGGACTTATCACCCAACCTTATCTGCGTCTGGACTGGACCCTGTACCAGCCCAAATCCAAGAGTGACTCGGCCATCAACGAGGTGACCCTCACGACCGCGGTGTGGAATGACGTCGACACGGTGAAATCGGGAGCCGTGCCGGGACATTGGAATGAAATCGACCCGACTATCGGGCCCAATATCAGGTTCTTGAAGGACTGGACCTTCGAGTCCCCTTTCACTGCCTACATCAGCGAAACAGGCAGCTTTCCCACCTGCGTGGCATGGATTCCACGTCTCACTTATCATGACCATTTCATCAAGGATTTCTCCATCAACCCCTATGTCGAATTCTTTGACGATCTTCAGAACAAAGTCACGGTCGTCTTCAATCCGGCAACATCCAAGACAAGTTACTATGGAGTTCTCGGCCTGGATCCGACCTATGCCTTCGAGCAGATACCCCTGAAATTGGAATTACCGACTTATTGCATCATCCCGGGGCAAGACTTCTACCAGCGCAAAAACGGGACCGGTGGCGGCACTGATCTCGCTCTTTTCAGCACGACTTTAAAGGCGACTGTGCCGCTTCGTTTCATTCCTCCTGCCTGCGGAAAATGGAGTGCTTACGCGGGAGTCCAATACGATTACCTCAATAACCCGGGACTGTTGGACGGAAACCAATTCGACGGCGCTGCCAAGAGCCGGGAACGGAACCTCGTGGTCTTCCACGGCGGACTGACCGTCCACTTCTAACCTGTGTTCTTTAGCTCCGAAGAGTCCGGCGATACACGGTCGGAGATTTGCCGACGACCTTCTTGAAGACCCGGTTGAAATGCGTCAGGGAAATGAATCCGCAATCGTATGCCACTTCACTGACACGGACATTGGGGTTGAGCAAAAGATTCTTGGCCCGTTCGACACGTGTTCGCGCAAGGTAATCCGTGAACGTCAGTCCCGTGGCCTTTTTGAACATCTTGCAAAAATAGAATGTGCTGACGTTCAGCGTTTTCGCGATCTGCTCCAATGAAATCGACTCGGCCTGGTGTTCGCCCATGTAACTCTTGGCCTTGGTAATCATGGGAGGTTCGGCATTTTGTTGCTCCACCAAAATCTGATTGGCCATGACGGAAAGATGCTTGGCGAAAATTTCGAGCAATCGCACCATGGCTTCGTATTGCTGCTTCGGCAGGACCTTGCTGTGAAAATAAGCGTCCTGCAGTTCGCTGAGATCGACCTTCACGCCCCAAGTCAGGAGCTGTGCGGCAATTTTGGTGAATCCAGCTTCCGTTGGTTTACGAAGCGCCACCTGCCCCGTTTGCAGGAAACCCACGATGTTATTGCCGACATTGACCGGCACCGCGGTATCGCACAGACCCGCGAAGCACATGGCCGATGCAGACTCTCCCGGTTCGCCTTCTATCAGTTCTTGTTGAACCTGTAGACACGCGGCGCAGCTTCGGCTTGATTTTGCCATCAAAGCGCAAAAAGGATTCTCATGCTTCTTGCCGTGCAACGCCTGTTGCCAGATTTCATGCGGGCGGAAGGCCAGTGGTAAGTGAGTGGCCTGGTTAAACGCCTTCTCGTAATCGAGAAAAATCTGCGATTTAGAAAGCTGCCGCACAATCTCGGCACGTCTTGGCATACCCACAATAGTTAATCCATTTTAAGCTTCGAGCAAGTTATATTAGCCCTCCCTTCTCTTACATGATGACAACAAATGGGTAGAAGTGACCAAGGGAGGCGTAGAGCCAATTCCTGTCCTTGCTTAATTTGTGGTGTGAATCAAAGCACCATGAAAACCACCACCCCCACCATTGCCCCGTCTTCCAAAGTGATTCGCCCTCCCGATTTCAGCGGTCGTCCTCGGCGCATCAGCCTTGAACAAACCGTCGCCGTCAAAGGCCACGGCAAACTGGTCATCAGGCCCATTCGCCTGGACGACGAACAGGAAATGATCCGGTTTCACGAATCCATTTCCGAGGAAAGCATCTACATGCGTTATTTCGAGTATCTCGGACTCGACCGGCGTACCGCTCACGAACGTCTGATGCGCATCTGCACCAACTCCGCCGAGTCGTATGCCATTGTGGTGGAAAAGCCCGCCTTCTCCCATCGTCCCGCCGCCATTCTGGCCGTCGGTCGCCTCACCAAGACGGATGAACCGGGGGTAGCCACGTTTGACACGTTGATGGTGGACGGGGCCCAGACCACAAAGCTCGGCAAGCGACTTGTTGGTCGATTGGCCAAACTGGCCCAAGCTTTCGGATTCCGCGTTCTGGTTTCTGAGTTGCTCGTGGCTGACCATGACGGATTGAACATCTGCCGCGCGCTCGGATTTTCCGTCCAGACCCTTACCCGGGACGGCCTCGTGCTCGTCTCACTCGATCTATGAATACCTCAAACCACGACATCTCGGTCAACTACCTCGGCTTGGAATTGCGTTCGCCCATCATTCCTTCCGCTTCACCCTTGGGCGAGCATGTCGATGCGCTCCTGGAGATGGAACGCCATGGCGCAGGCGCAGTCGTTCTTCCCTCTCTTTTCGAAGATCCCTATGAACCCAGCCCTGGTCATCCCGACGATTATTTCGAGGAAATCGTTAAGGCGAAATCGGCCCTCCGCATTCCCGTGATTGCCAGCCTGAGCGCCACAACCACCGAGGGCTGGTCGACTCTGGCCACCCAGATTGAGAAGTCTGGCGCCGATGCGCTCGAGTTGAACATCTACCATCTCAGCCTCTCCCCGGACGTGCCTTCGGCCCAGGTGGAGCAAGGCTATATCGATGTCGTCAAAACCGTTACTGGCCTTGTGAAAATTCCGGTGGCCGTCAAACTGCCGCCTTTCTTCACCAATCTGTCCTATCTGGGCAAACGGCTCAACCAGGCCGGGGCCAGGGGACTTGTCCTCTTCAACCGGTTTTATCAACCCGATGTCGACCTCCTGGCCATGGGACCAGGCTATACGCTCCGGCTCAGCAACAGCGCCGAGAACCGGCTTCCCTTGCGCTGGATCTCCCTGCTTTACCAACAGGAGATCGGCTACCTGGCAGCCAGCACCGGCATCCGGACCGGGGCCGATGTCCTCAAGATGATCTTGAGCGGCGCCAGCGCGACACAGGTCTGCTCCATCCTCTTGCAGCGGGGCATTCCCTGGTTGAAACAAATCGAAATTGAACTGCATCGCTGGATGGACACATGCAGGATCACCTCGCTTCGGGAGGCCCGGGGTACACTGAGCTATCGTTGCATGAAAAATCCCGGACAGATCGAGCGGGAAGAATACCGCAAAGCCCTCCAAGGCTATGCCCGGATCGATGTACCCTCCTGGCATGACGAAGTCGCCGTCCAGACCGAATCCCACCTCGGTCTCAGCCTGGTCAGCCGGCCCTGACCACAGCTCGCACGCTGTGCATCATTTTTGATGCACAGCCTCTTCCTTAAGAACCGCATTTCACCGCCCTCATTCTTCTGCGGGAAGCTCTCAGGCGCTACGAGAGACTGAGCGCCGGTTCCGCCGTCAGGGAAGGCTCGGCCATACGCCGGTAAAGCCGTTCGGTGTCTTCGCGGCGACAGAGATCGGTGCCTGCGCCCATGATGGCGGCCGCGCCTGCGGCCACACCGAAACGAACCGCTTCCTCCACGGAAAAACCGCGGGCCAAGGCCAGGGTAATTCCCGCCACCATGCTGTCCCCTGCCCCCACCTTGCTGCGAACCGGCACATGCGGTGAGCGCATGCGCACACAACCTTGCTGGGTGGCAAGGAGGACCCCGGACGGTCCGAGGGAAACAACAACGGCGTGACAGCGATGATCGTGCACGATTTGTAAGGCCACTTCCTCTTGTTCCGATTCATGTTGGAGGGAGACCTTGCTGAATAGACGCAACTCGCTCAGGCTTGGCTTGATGAGATAGACACCCACTTTCACCGCCTCAAGGAGGGCCTGTCCGGAGGTGTCGACAATCAAGTGGCCCCCCTTTTCACGGACGAGAAGCGCAAGACGACCGTAAAAATCGATTGGAGCGCCGGGCGGCAAACTCCCACTGGCGACCAGAAAATCGGGAAACGGCTCTTGCGCCGCCAGCATCTCCAGGACAAATTTGCAGTCGCCTTCAGCCAGGCACGGGCCCGGCATGATAAAACGGTACTGCTGACCGGTCGCAATCTCCGAGATGGTCACATCCTGGCGGGTCCATCCTTCGGTGACGATGGGGTGATGGTCCAGTTCCTCCTTTTCGAGAAGAGTGCGTAACATCTGGCCTGTGGGACCGCCGCAAAAATATACCGCTTTCGATTCGCCCCCGAGCTTTTTGATCGCCCGCGAAACATTGATGCCCCCACCCCCTGGATCATTACGTACGCTTTGGCAGCGGAGCTTGTGCTCTGAGTAGACATGCATGACCGACGCGCCCACGTCGATCGTGGGATTCATGGTAAGAGTCAGGATCGATTTCATTCTGTTATTCCATGCATCGAGACAAGGTCATGCCCGTGCGCCTTGAATCGAAAGTCATACTTTGGAACAACGCAGTCGATATCCTCGATTTCCGTTTCGATCACGGTAAAGCCGGGCCCATCCGTCTTGAGACTCAGGAAATAGGCCTTCGACTTGTCTTCAAGAAGCTTCCATACCTTTTGCATTTTCCCGAAATCGTCGGCGATCCGCGCTTTGCCTCGGATATTGACGATGATGTTCATCTCTTCATTGGAAAACATCCAGCTCACGCTGGGATGACGTAAAATATGCTGGACCTTCGCGCTCGTCGGCGAAGTGATCGTGTAGAGCAGGGGCCAGTCATGCAGCGAAAGCGTGGCCATCCAGCGCAGGTGTGGCATGCCCTCTTCGTCCACGGTCGCGAGGACACCGGGCCGATGGCCATCGGCCAGGCGTTTGGCCATCTCAACGACATACTCGGCATGTTTGGCGTTCTCGTTCTGATCGGAAAGGACTCGGTCTTGATTGGAGTTCATGGAATTTCTGAAGGTAAGAGGAGTGGGGAGGTTTTGGAACAAGCAGGGCTCTTTCGTGGGGGTTTCTTTGTCTCAACCTAGGCTTTCATCACTTTCCGTGCTGCTCGTCTCTTGTCTGAAACCCCACCGATTTTGGCGTCCCCCCGGCCCTATCTCAATGGGACGACCACCCCCTTCACAAAGCCTTCTCTGCCGTCCACCCGCTCTTCAATTCATCAAAACTGACCTGAAAGCCCGCAAGTTCGCAGATACGGCGCATCCTGGTGTTTTCAGGCAGCATCGATCCGGTAATGCGCGTCAGCCCTTCCTGGCGACCGACCTCAACCAACAATTCGAGAAGCCGTGTCCCCAGCCCTTTGCCCTGCCACGTATCGCTGACCACAATGGCAAACCGCGCCTCATCAAGGCCGTGCGTTTTGTTCAGGCGTCCCACGGCAATAATCTCGCGTTCACCATCGGGCCGCTTGAGCTCGGCCACCAAAGGAATCTCGCAATCGTAGTCATTGAAGCAGATTCGTGTGAGCCGCTCGTGCGCAATTCTTTTCTCGAGCTGCAGCAAAGCGAAGTAGCGCTGATTCACCGTCGATTCGGAAAGCGTGCGATGGAACTCCACCATCAACGGCTCATCTTCAGGTCGGATCGGACGGATGGTTACGATCGTGCCGTCCTTCGTCTGCCACTCGCTGCTGTATTGGGCGGGACAAGGACGAATGGCCAGCTTCGGCAATTCGCTTTCTTTCGTTGTCGGGTCATGCAAGACGACACGGGCATCGAGGGAAAGGATCCGACCGGTGCCGACCAGAAGCGGATTGATGTCTATTTCCTTGATCCATCGTTGCTCGGCCACGAGATAGCTGAACCTCACAAGAATTTCCTCGAGTTCTGCCAGGTCCACCGCCTTGCGGCCACGCACACCTTTGAGCGCTGTATAGATGCGGGTCTGCTCCATCATGCGGCGCGCCAGCGTGGCGTTGAGCGGCGGCAGGCCCAGCGCCCGGTCCTTGAACACCTCGACGAGTTGACCTCCCGTGCCGAAGAGAAGGACCGGGCCAAATTGCGGGTCGACACTGCTGCCCAGGATGACTTCGTAGCCCTCAAGCTTGATCATCGGCTGCACCGTAACACCAAGAAAGTCGGACCGGCTGGCTTTCTTCACGACAGCCTGCTCGATTTCCCTCCAAGCCATTCGCACGGCTTGCTCCCCGGTAAGGTTCAACTTTACCCCGCCCACATCGGTCTTATGGGTGATTGTTTCCGAGTAAAGTTTCAGGACAACGGAGCCGTCAAGCCGTCCCGCGATCTCGACTGCTTCGTTCTCGCTTCGGGCCACGCTGGTCACGGTCACGGGAATGCCGTAGGCAGCAAGGATTTGTTTGGACTCGAATTCGGTCAGGATGGTCCGCCCGGCCTTGCGCGCCCGGGTGATGATATCGGCGACATAGGGCTTGTTCGCTTCGTAGCCCACCGACTCCATTGCCGGCCAGGGCGTCTCATAAAGTGAACGCAGGTTGTCGCTGTAACGCCACATTGCGGCAAAGGCGCGGGCCGCCGTGTCAGGATAAGGATAGGTAGGAATGTTTCCCCGGCTGAGAATCTCTGCCCCCTCGCTGACCTGATTACCCCCCATCCAACTGGCCAGAATGGGCTTGTCTTTCGGTTGAGGCAGGCCGACCAATCTCTCCGCCGTCTCGATCGATTTCGTCATCGCTTGCGGCGTGAGAATGACGAGGACACCATCATTTTCCGGGTCCTTGATCGCCGTTTCGACTGCCATGGCGTACCGTCCTGGGTCCGCATCTCCCAGGATATCCACCGGGTTATTATGGCTCCAGAATGGAGGCAGCAATTGATCGAAGGCCTCGTAGGTCCCCTGGGAAAGCTGGGCAATCTGCCCGCCGTCAATAATCAGGGCATCCGTCGAAAGCGCCGCCGGCCCTCCCGCATTCGTCACGATGGCCAGTCGCGGCCCGCGGGGCCGTGGCTGTTTGCCGAGGACCTGGGCCATGTTGAAGAGATCGGCGATCGCATTGACCCGCAGTACTCCTACCCGGCGAAAGGCGGCATCCAATACCTCATCGCTGCCGGTGAGCGACCCTGTGTGCGAAGCTGCTGCCTTTGCAGCAGCCGACGTTCGTCCGACCTTCAGCACGATGATCGGTTTGGTCAGCGATACTTCCCGCGCGGCAGAAAGGAATGCCCGCGCGTCACCAATCGTCTCCATGTAAACGACAATGCTGCGCGTATGCGGATCGTCCCCCAGGTGATAGATGAGATCGCCCCAGCCGATATCGAGCATGGAGCCGATGGAAATGAACGCACTGAACCCAACATCATGACTCAGGCTCCAATCGAGCACCGCTGCGCACAGCGCCCCGCTTTGGCTGATGAAACCGACGTTGCCGGGACGCGCCATTGGCTTCGCGAAGGTCGCATTCAAGCCGACGTGCGGGACCATTGCCCCGAGGCAATTCGGTCCGATGATCCTCATCTTGGCGCGGCGGGCCCGTTCCAGGATTTGTTGTTCCAGTGCCGCACCTTTGGCGCCGATTTCCTTGAATCCTGCGGAAATGATGATCGCGCCCCTGACTCCGGCCTCAATGCACTCCTCGATGATACCGGGTACGGTTGTGGCTGGCGTGCAAATGACCGCCAAATCGACTGGGCCGGGCACTTCGCCGATCCTGGGAAAGGCCGGGGCACCCAGGACGCGAACCCGCTTCGGGTTCACGGCATAGACGTCACCTTGAAAGGCTTCATCCCTTAGGTTTTCAAGCAAGGTTCTACCGACACTGCCGGGCGATTCAGTTGCGCCAATCAAGGCGACGCTTTGGGGAGCCAGCATCGTGTCGAGGACAGGACGGCGCTGCCAGATAATATCGTAACTATTCTCAGTCTTGGCGGAAAATTGGGAGCTCATAGATCGTTCTTGGTGGGGTTTCTAAAGACAACCTAACCCGGCGCTCCCTTGGCTTCTCGCCTTGCCTTGTCCAAAACCGGCTGTTTCTTGCTTTTCGTGGCTTCAATTCCCTGGCCACAAAAAGTGCCTACTCTTGGCCAATATCCGATGAGAAGCCAGGCAGCGGAAGGACTAGCGTAAGGCATGCAAACAACCTCCCACTACCCTCATCTTCACTATCACACGTGGAAAGATATCGGCGGTCCGATTGGGCTCCTTTTTGATGGAGTCTTTTTCGTATTCGTCCTGGTCTCGGCTTCCTTGATGCTCGCCTTCTGCACGGCATTGCTCGGCCTCAATTACCTTTTCTCGCCGATTCTGTCGCTGGGCAGCCGCATGCGTCATTCCCACACAACTTGATCGCTCTTACCTGTCTCGGGATCGGGGATAGCCCGGCCCCGCAAGCAGTGACTCAATCAAGACTTCTCTTGTTGCGACTGCACCACTATTTCGCGAGAAGCATCTCGCCCGATCGTCGCTGACTTCCCCGTCGGCGGCCCAGGTCCTAATAGCTCATCGATTCCAGTTTTACTTTACCCCGGAAGATCCAGTAGATGCACGCCGTGTAGGCCACCACGATCGGTACGCCGATACAGGCGATAATCAACATGATCCCCAGCGTCTTCTGGGATGACGCCGCATTGACGACATCGAGACTGTTGCCGGGCTCCGTGTGACAGAACACCAGGTGCGGAAACATGCCCACACCAAAAAGAGCCATCAGCGCGACCATGGCGGCACAGGAAGAAAGGAAGGCCTTGAACTCGTTTCCCAGATGGATCTCACGGGGGACATTGGCGATGGCCAGAACATTCAAAACCGGGATGATGAATAACCATGGATGGGTTTGCAGGGGTATCGCCATTCGCGGAATATAGAGCAGGGTGGCCAGCGATGTTGCCGCATAAGTCAGCACAAAAAAGATGATCGCGTTCTGGATCCAACCTCGCGCCCGCGCCTGCAACTCTCCCTCCGTTTTCATCACGATGTAAATGGCGCCGTGCATGGCAAAGAGCGCGACCGTCGTGATTCCTAAAAGAATCGGGAATGGTCCCAGCAGACCCAGGAACGATCCGATGAATTCGTGGTCCTGGTCGAGCGGGATGCCCCAGACAATGTTCCCAATGGCCACGCCAATCAGGAAACTGGAAAGAACGCTGCCGACACTAAAAAGGACATCCCACGTCTGCCGCCACCAGGCCTCCGGGCGCTTGCTTCTGAACTCGATCGCCACTGCCCGAAAAATCAACGAGAAGAGCAACAGCACAAACGCGAGGTAGAACCCGGAAAAAACTGTCGCGTAGACTTCAGGAAATGCCGCAAAAAGGGCTCCTCCCCCCGTCACCAGCCACACTTCATTCCCGTCCCAGACCGGGCCGATGGCATTCAGCATGTACCGCCGCTCCTCATCCGACTTGGTGAACAAGTGCAAAGCTCCAACACCCAGGTCAAAGCCATCGAGCATGACATAACCGGTGAAAAGGACTCCCACGAGTATAAACCAAATTTCATTGAGGACCGGAAACTCCCCGGTAAAGGGCAAATGGGCAAAAAGTAAGTTCATGCGCGTGGTTGATCCAGGACCTGGGGCGGGGTGAATGGTTGTGGCTCCCCGGGACGTGTTTCCGTATCGGGGCCGCGTTGGATTTTTTCGTTGAGGAGAAAAATGAAGAGGACGAAAAGCAGGAGATAGATGATCGTGAAAAGAATCAGTGACGTCAGGACTGCATCGGCCTTCACCGCTTTCGATAAGGCATCCGAGGTTCGCAATAGCCCGTAGACAATCCACGGCTGTCGTCCCACCTCAGCGGAGAACCAGCCGAGTTGGTTGGCCATTTGCGGGCCCAATACCGAGAAGACCATCAGCGGAAGCACCAGGCGCCGCACCCACATTACTTCGCCGAAAAGCATGTTTCGCCACCACAGAAAAACGCCCAGGAGGCTGAGCCCGATCAAGCCGAAACCAATGGCCACCATTCCGTGGTAGGTCTGAAAAACAAAATTGACTGGCGGACGGTCCGCGGGTGGAAAAGCCTCCAGCCCCGTGACGGGCTTGTTTACATCGCCGTAGGTGAGATAACTCAACATCTGCGGAATGGCGACGCCGAATTGGATTTTCTGCTGCTGCTCATTGACCCACCCGAAAAGATAAAGCGGCGCCTTCGGCTCCGTCTGATAGAGACCCTCAAAAGCGGCCAGCTTCGGCGGCTGATTGATCGCCACGTGTTTGGCGCTGATATCACCCGTGATCAGTTGCAGAAGCGAACCGGCCAGCGCCACGCACAACCCCACTTTCATCGATTGCCGGGCAAACTCGAGATGCCGGCGTCTCATTAAATAGTAGGCGCTGACGCTGATGACAAAAAATGCCCCCGCCTGCCACGCACCCACAACCGTATGGCTCAGTCGGTCCATGGATGAGGGACTGAATACCATTGCCCAGAAATCAGTGATTTCCGCCCGGGCATGTATGCCTTCACCAACAATGTGATAGCCCGAAGGTGTCTGTTGCCAGGAATTCGCCACGACGATCCAGACCGCGCTGAAGTGAGCCCCGAGGCAGACCATGCACGTGGAAAAGAAATGCAGCTTGGGCCCGACCTTGTTCCAACCAAACAGCAATACCGCCAAAAATCCCGATTCCAGGAAAAAAGCGAAAATCCCCTCCGCTGCGAGGGCGCTCCCAAAAATATCTCCGACATAGCGCGAGTAGGTGGCCCAATTGGTGCCGAATTCGAATTCCATGACGATGCCCGTCGCCACCCCGATCGCAAAAGTCAGGGCGAAAATCTTCGTCCAGAATCGCGCCATTTCGTGGTAGAGCTTCCTGCCCGTACGGAGCCAGAGTCCCTCCATGATCACCAAGACCAACCCCAAACCAATGCTTAGTGGAGGATAGATGTAATGAAACGCGACGGTGAAAGCGAATTGGATTCGGGAGAGTAAAAGGACGTCCATGCGCAGGGAACAATAGTCCCTTCCCAATCACGCCTTCCCCACCCCGTTTGGTCAAAACTTGCCCGATCTTGTCTCGATCAGGCGACAATTCATCATGGGACCTTGGCTAGCATTCCAGAATCCACGTCTCGATCTTACCCTTTCCTCGGACATCGATTTCTCCGCGCGCCTTGAAGGGGAACTGGTCTTTCACCGCAGCGTAAACCGCCCGTGTGATTTGGACCGCATCGGGCGTACCGAGCGATTCCATCCGGCTGGCCAGGTTCACGGTGTCACCCCAGAGATCGTAGATGAATTTGTTCTGGCCGATCACGCCCGCCACGACAGGCCCGCTGTTCACGCCAATGCGCAGTTGCAGTTTGATTCCGCGGTCTTTGCCGTACTCTCGGGCAATATGAATCATGCTTACGGCCATTTGTACCATACGCTGCGCATGATTTTTGTTAGCCGCGGGCAATCCACATACCGCCATGTACGCATCACCGATGGTCTTGATTTTTTCGATGCCTAGATGCTGGGCGGCGGCATCGAATTTGGTGAAAAGCCCATTGAGAAAATCGACCACCTCTCCTGCCGGAATCGTGCCGGCCATGGTCGTGAATCCCACAATGTCGGCAAACAAAACAGAAACCTCACCGAATTGGTCCGCAATTCCCTGCTCCCCTCCCCTCAACCGGTCTGCGATCGGTCCAGGCAGGATATTCAGTAACAATGACTCATTTTCCTTGTTCTTCCGTTCGATGACCGCGCTTTTTTCCTCGATCCGCCCGGCCATCTCATTGAAGGTCTCGGAAAGCTTGCCCAATTCGTCGTGCGATTCCACCGGCACCCGGATAGAATGGTCGCCGTGGCTCATCTTGCGGGCCCCGTCGGTCAACGCGGAGATGGGGCGCATCAGGCGGCCCACGATCCAGCCACTCAGCAGCAGCACCGCAAAAAGAATGGCCGCGCTCAAGAGCAGGAGTTTGTTGCGCAGTTCCCTGACAGGTGCAAAGGCCTCGGCTTCATCAATCTTGGCAATCAACGCCCAGGTGACCCCGAGAATGTTCAGCGGCTGGTATGAGGTCAATGCCGGCAGTCCCCGATAGCCAATGACCGAATCGATCCCCTCAACTCCGCCCAGTGCCGCCGCCACAGCCTTGGAGCGGACCTCCTGCTGCAGGACGGGCGTCCCGTTGCGTTTGATCGCTTCGATCCGGTCGGGCGCTACACCCGTGCTGCGAAGCGATTCGTAATAGGCATCGGGATCCTCAAGAAAAAAACGGGACGAGGATCGCAGCAGATTATGGGGCCCCACAAGATAGGTCTCGCCCGTCAGGCCCAGCCCGTCCTGCTGCCAGTTGCGGCCGTTGCTCATGATCCGATCGATCTCGTCGCCTGAAATTTCCATGGCCAGGACCGCTATCATCTTGTTCTGGTCGTAGATGGGAGTCGCAATGTAGGCTGCCGGCTCTCCCCCGCTGGCGGGATCAGGTGTAAAGTCCTTGAAGCTCGTGAAGCCGGGTCCCTCGCTGCTTCCAATGCACGCCGCTACGACCTGCGCCAGGCAGGTCTTCCGGTAGGGACCGACGTTCAGGCTCGTGCCAAAGTCCGGCTCTTTCTTGACCGTATAAACAATCCGCCCGGTCTCCGCATCGACCAGGACCAGATCGTGAAATCCTGTTGTCTCCACGAAACGGCGAAAAAGGGGATGCCATGTTTTGTGCGCCACATCGTAGGCGTCGTTCACCCCGGAATTGTCGAGCAGCTTCTTCTCTCCCAATGGATGCGGATTTTCCACAATAAAGCGCTTCTGCAACGTGTAAGGCAGCGCTCCGACGGGGAGGTAATCGGCGAGGACCGGCTCAGTTCCGAGCCAGGCTCGAAGCTCGGGCATATAGACCTCGTTATAGTATTTCGTCACGCTCGCCACCGCTTCCGGATTTGGCTTGAGATCGTCGAGCTGTCGCTCTGCCGCACAGAACTCCCGGGCCGCCTGCGTCGTCGCCGGACATAGCCCCAACAATTTCACCTGATTATTGATGTCCCGGAAGTAGTTTTCGATTTGCTGGGCCTTGGCTTCGCGAAGGCTGATCAGGTGATTGCGAATCGCGGACTCCAGGCTCGCCTTGGCGTCCGTATAGCCCAGATAACTGGTCGAAAAAATGGCGACGAAAGCCACCAGCAAGAAGGCCCCAAATAATTTATAACGCAAGCTCATGTCATTCCCCCGCCCCCTGGCTTTCCTTGGGTCCGATTCTGTCCCTAGTAGGGATGTTTGTTCAATCTTAACCCAAGAGGACTCACGTTGGACCCTTTCCATCGCGGACTTTGCGTGAATCCTTTTCTGGCTACAGTTCCTTCCATGGATGTCACTTTTCCCTACCGGCTGGCTGTATTCGACATGGATGACACGCTGCTCGGCCCAGACAAAAAAATCAGCCCCGAGAACCGCCACGCTCTCGATCAATTGCGCGCAGCAGGCGTGGAAGTGGTCATCGCCTCGGGCCGATTCCAGGGTAACCTGGCCCGTTTTGAGGAGAGTCTCGGTTTTCAGGGCTGGATCATTTCGTCGGGCGGTGCGGTCGTCGGCCACCCCGCCACCGGTGAAGTCGTCTACGAGATTACCGTCCCGCATGAGCTGGCCTTGAATCTCTTCCATCGCGGACGCGAGGCCGGCATCAGTCTCATCGGCTATCACCGGAGCGGCATTTTCTGCGATGCCCAAACCGAGTGGACTGCCTATTACCTGCGCCGCACCGGCCAGGTCCCTGTCGCGAACGTCCCTGAGCTTATCGGTACTGGCCTGCAAAAGCTCATCTGGATCACTGCGGCAGACCGTATCGCCCAGTTGACTCCACAGATGCAGGAGGAATTCCGCGGCCGCCTCTATGTCGTGAACACCGAGCATGAGATGCTCGAGTTTCTCAGCCCCAAGGTAAACAAGGCGCTCGCCGTTCAGGCGCTGGCCAACCGGCTCAATATCGCGCAAGACCAGGTGATTGCTTTCGGCGATGGCAACAATGACGTCCCCCTTTTGGAATGGGCCGGCATGTCGATCGCCATGGACCACGGCCGCGAAACGGCCCGCCGCGCCGCCAAAAAGGTGAGCCCTCCCGGCGACCCCGCCACCGCCGTGGCCCGTTCTTTGAAAATGTTCTTCTCGAAAACCTGGTAGAACGGCTCATCGTTCTTTTTGTACCGCGCAAAAGGATTGATCCGTTTCCGGGCTGCCATACTGTCTTCCCGATGCCTCTTCTCACCGTCAAAAACCTGGCCAAGTACTATGGCTCGCTGGCGGCGTTGAATGGCCTGGACCTCACGGTCGAGAAAGGCCAGATCTTCGGCCTGCTCGGCCCCAATGGCAGCGGCAAGACCACTCTGCTCGCCATCCTCCTCGATGTCATCCATGCCTCCGGCGGTAACTTCGCCTGGTTTGATGGCACGGAAGGAGACCATGCCCGGAACCGGATCGGTGCTCTTCTGGAAACCCCGAATTTTTATCCCTATCTCAACGCCGACCAGAACCTTTCCCTCGTCGCCTCGATCAAACGGGTCTCGAACCCACCCCTCGATTCGTTACTCGAGTTGGTCCAGCTGAAGGATCGTCGCCGCTCTCCCTTCAAGACCTACTCCCTCGGCATGAAGCAACGCCTGGCCTTGGCGGCTTGTCTCGTGGGTGACCCTGATGTGCTGGTTCTTGATGAACCCACCAACGGCCTGGACCCTCAAGGCATGGTCGAGATGCGTCAGATCATCCAGAAGATCGCCGCGCAGGGAAAAACGATCATTCTTGCCAGCCATATCCTCGATGAAGTTGAAAAAATCTGTTCCCATGTCGCCATCATCAAACAGGGGAAACTCCTCGCCACCGGCGCCATCGGCTCGATCCTCAGCGACCAGCCCACGGTCGAGATCGAGGCGCCTGATCCTGAAAAACTCTTCCAATTCCTCTCGAATTGCTTCCTCGTCAAAAAAATCACCCGGCAGGACACCCGGTTCATCTTGGAATTGGCCCCGGGACGGAATGCCGGAGAATTGAACCAACTGGCTTTCGAGGCCCACATCGTCCTCAACCATCTGGTCATGAAGAAGCAAAGCCTGGAAGTCGAGTTCCTGGAGATCACCCGGACATGAACCCGCTCCATTTACTGAAGCTCGAGTGGAGCAAATATTTCCCGAATGGAAGCTTCCGTTTCTTTGTCGGCCTCTATGCCGGTTCCTTTACCCTGGTCGTGTTTCTGGCCCGGTCGGTCGGACACAATATGACCTTCGATTCCAACGGCACCACCAGCCATCCCCTCGCTGGTATTTTTGATTATCCGAACAATTGGGGATTGCTCGCCTGCATCGGTAGCTGGATGAACGTTTTCGTACTCGGCACCCTCGGCGTCTTCATGATCACGATGGAATTCAGCAACCGGACCCTGCGGCAAAACGTGATTTTCGGCCTGACGCGGCTGGAAGTGGCCGTATCGAAACTGGTCTGGGCGGCGGCCCTGGCCTTGGGCGCAACCGTATTTTATCTGTTCCTCGGTTTTGGCGGCGAAATCCTCGACGGCAGCCCCGGCCTTCCACCCGCGCAGGATGTCCTCTTCTTTTTCATTCAGGTCCTGGGCTATCTATTGCTGAGCACCCTCGTGGGGCTCATCGTCCGCCAAACCGCCCTGGCTGTCCTCGGCTACCTCGCCTATGTGCTCTTTCTGGAAACAGCCTGCCGCTGGATCTTCTATTTCAGCATCGCCAAGACTCGTCTGCTCCTCTTTCTCCCCGACCAGGTGCTCGGCGCATTGACTCCCTTGCCCGTCCCCGAAACCGTCAACCACTACGTCAGCTCAAATCCTTTCACGCGGCCGCTTTCCCCCAGCGAGATCGCCGTGACCGCTCTCGTTTATCTCGGACTTTTCGCCGCCATCATTTGCCGAAGGATCCTCAAGTCTGATCTTTAACCCTTGGATCATTGGGTCTTTCACCCGGATCCCAGGTACGCCTGACCTTGTCCTAAGGAGAAGTCCCCAAATTGCGGCTTGTCGCAAGTGATTGGGACACCTCACACTGCCCTCACGAGGATGGATAACCAACCGACATCAACCCTAAAGAAGAAAGCCGGCTCGCGTTGGCCACGGCGTCTGCTGTTCTTTTTTGCCGCAGTGATCTTGTTGATCACGGCGCTGGCGATCTTCCTTCGCCTCTACGGTTACGACTTGGCGAAGAACTGGCTCGAAAGTCCTGCCGGCCCACGCGTGGCGGGCAAGGAACTGGGCAAGGCAATCAAAGTCTACGGAACGTTTGCGCCGATGAAACTCGATGGCTGGACCATCCTCACCGATTCATTCACCAGCAAAGGCTGGCCCGGTGAAGTCATCGGCGAGCTCGATGCCTACGACGTCCGGGCCAAGTTCGACCTCTCCGCCGTGACACATCGCGCGTGGCGGTTCAGCGAAATCCAACTCGACCACGCCACCATCCGCCTGTTGAAGCCCGACGACGCGATCAAGCTGCATCCCGAAAAGAAGCCCCCGCCCTGGTACGCCATTTTTCTCCCCAATCACTTCGAGTGCGGCCCCATCATCTGCCCCAAGACGGAGCTGCTCTTCAGTTTCCAGGGAGTTGACGCTGGCATCCATGATGCACACGTCCAGGCCGACCTCATCGGGAAGAACCTGAAATACCACGTCACCTCGGGCGTGCTCGAATTCCCCTATTTGCAGCCGCTGCAAATCCAGTTGCTCGACCTGTTCGTGACGCGGGACGCCATCACCATCGACACCGCGCAACTGGTGGGACTCGGCCCCAACGATCCCTCGCGGATTACCCTGAGTGGACGCATCGGCCAGCACGCCGACAAGTCGATCGATGCGACGCTCGCCATGAACGAGATCTCGATTGAAAAGATTCTCCCCGAAAATCTGCGCCCACTCATCCGCGGCAATGTCTCCGGCAACATTGTCTGGCACCGCAATACCGCAGGCGACGACATCACCAGCGAAGGCGATCTGAGCCTGACCCATGCCGGCATCGACAATCTTTCCGTCTTCAAGGAACTCAAGGACCTGCATAACAATCCGGACCTGCAGGACTTCACCTTCGACCAAGCCTCCTGCCACTACAAACTGGCGGGCGGAAAGCTGGCCCTCGAACTCAAGGCGCAAGTAACGGGCAAATTCAACCTGTCGGGCTGGATCGTCTATGACGTTAAAACAAAAGAAACCGATCTCGACCTGGTCTTCGACCAATTGCCGCTGAAAGTCTGGATGCCGCCCGAGTTCAAGCCGCGCTATTCGGGCGTGGCCCAGGCAACGCTCAAGTGGCATGGACAACTCGACACCAAAAAAGACTCCGTCGCCACGGTCACGCTCAACATGGACGGGACCCACATTTCCAATCCGGTGCTGTTGAGAAAATTTCTCGGTTCCAAGGGATTTCGCTCTCCCGATGAAATTCAAATCGACAAGGCGCAGTTCACCTTCGTCTATCAGAACGAAGTGTTCAATCTCGCCGGGGCCAACTTGGTGGCGCCAGGGCTCATCAGCGCGCAGCTCTCGGGAAGCCTTGCCCCCGGCAACGACCTGAAAGCGGAGATGGACTGGCAAGGTCTGGTCCTCGGCAATTTTCTGCCGGAAAAATATGTGCCCTACCTCTCCGGTGCGCTGAATGGTCATGTCTCCCTGGCCGTGAAAAAGTGGCAGTTCGGTGATGGCACTTATGGCGGAAGCCTCCATCTTCTCGACGGCCGGCTCAGCTACACGTCGCCTCAATCACTCCTCGCAAGGTTCCTCGGCCAACGCCCTTTACTCGTCCTCCCCTTGTCCCGGACCGACCTTTCCTGGACCTGGGACCAGGGCGCCATGACGGCGAAGGACATCGATATCCGCGGCGGAAACGATCTGGGCGTAAAGGGTAACATCGCCATTGGCGACTCCTCTGCGCTTTCGGGCGTCTTGTGGATTGGCGCGAAGCCACAGTATCTCACCTGGCTGCCCGACGCGGAGAACACGGTCTTCAATCACAAGGAAGACGGTCTCGTCTGGGCCCGGGTCAAACTCTCCGGCACTCTGAAGAAGCCAGGACAGGATTTTACCGGACAAATCGTCTCGCAATTGGTGAAACATCCCGCCGCCTTGGTCGCCCTCGGCGCAAAAGCCGTGAGCTGGTATGTCGGCAATATTTTCGGCGAGGCCAAAGAATGGCAACGCCCCGTGCAAAAGGATGTGGTCGTCAGCGGGGCCACACCGAATCGCAACCATTAGCTTTTCCCGGTAGTTCCCTGCAAACTGCTGGTGAATTCATAATTACGGGATAATGCGCCGACAAACGTGGGCCAGGACCACAATTAAAAAGACGAGGTTGCGAAAGGGCAACGCCACCCAGGAAAACGGCGGGAGGTTTTGACGATTCTCTTCAGGGCGTGGTTCTAGGGCATGCGCTAACTGTTCAAGGTAAGTCCGCGAAATAGGATAGTCACAAAGACCGGCAACCCATTCGTTGGGGATTGCACTGCTGATGGCCAGCAAGGCGCCCGTTATGGCCCCGACCGTATCGGTATCCCCGCCACAATTGAGCACCGCCTCCAACCCTGCACGATAATCACCGTAATGTCTCAACCAGGCATAAAGAGCGACTGGGACGGTGTGATAAGCGTAACCAGTCACACCTTTCTTCAAACCAAGCTCTCGCGCAAATT
>Ga0207641_10001873_pt1 | contig 20204 bp, 19 predicted proteins | sample KBSSwiS62_FD_184306 | JGI IMG/M metagenome (GOLD analysis project Ga0207641, IMG submission 184306) | Switchgrass rhizosphere microbial communities from Kellogg Biological Station, Michigan, USA - KBS Switchgrass S6-2 (SPAdes) (version 2) | ecosystem: Host-associated > Plants > Roots >... | reverse complement strand
TCCGTGGTCGTCGTGTTCCTGCTGCTCGCGGCGCTTTACGAAAGCTGGCCGATCCCGCTGGCGGTGCTGCTGGTGGTGCCCTTCGGCGTGCTGGGCGCGGTCATCTTCACGATGCTGCGCGGGCTTTCGGCCGACGTCTATTTCAACGTGGGCCTGATCACCATCATCGGCCTGGCCGCCAAGAACGCGATCCTGATCGTCGAATTCGCGGTCGAACAGGAGGGCCATGGCGTCGCGCCGCTGGAGGCGACGATCAACGCCGCGCGCCTGCGCCTGCGCCCGATCCTGATGACCAGCCTGGCCTTCATCCTGGGCATGGTGCCCCTCGTCATCGCCAGCGGCGCCGGTGCGGCAAGCCGTCACGCCGTCGGCACGGGCGTGGCGGGCGGCATGATCACGGCGACCCTGTTCGGCATCTTCTTCACGCCCGTTTTCTACATCGCGATGCGGCTGTGGCTCGTGCGCACGCGGGACCATGAGGCGGCGGATGCGCAGGAGGAGGCGCGCGAGCGAGCCGGTTCCGACGGGGAGACTGCCCATGCGTAATCCCGCACATATCCTTATCGGCGTTACCTTGCTCGGTGGCTGCAACATGGCACCGAAGTACGTCCAGCCCGTGCCGCCCGTTCCGGCGAGCTTTCCCGCGCCCCCAGCGAACGGGGGAGAAGCCGCAACGGCGGTGGGTTGGCAGCGCTTCTTCGGCGATCCGCAGCTCAAGGCCTATATCGCCGCCGCGCTTGCCAATAACCGGGATCTGGCGGCGGCGACCGCCCGCATCGAGCAGGCCAGAGCGCAGTTCAGGATCCAGCAGGCCGGACGCCTGCCGCAGATCGAGGGCAACGCCAGCGCAACCCGCACGCAGGCGCCATTGGGCTCCCTTGGCCTGGGCGATAGCCTCGGCAATGGTGCGCTCACCTACAATCAATATTCGGTGCAGGTCGCGACCAGCGCGTTCGAACTGGATTTCTGGGGTCGGGTCCGCAATCTCAGCGAGTCCGCGCGCAGGAGCTACCTCGCCACTGTCGAAGCGCAGCGCGCTTTCCGCCTGTCGCTGATCAGCGACGTCGCGGCGACCTATTATGGCATCCGCGCCGGCGAGGAAGGGATAGCGCTGGCTGAACGCACGGTCGCGAGTCGCCAGCAGGGCCTCGGGATCGCGAAGCTGCGGCTGGACGCGGGCGTGACCTCCTCGGTAGACTATGACCAGTCGGTCGCCTTGCTGACGCAGGCGCAGACGGAACTCGCCGATCTGCGCCGCACGACCGAGCAGCAGCGCAACCAGTTGCTTGTCCTGATCGGCGGGCCGATGGGCGCGCCGCCGCCGGCTGGCGGCTCGATCGCCGACGCGGGACAGTTCGCGGCGCTCGATCCGGGCCTCCCCTCAACGCTGTTGCAGAGCCGCCCGGACGTCTTGCAGGCCGAACATCAGCTGCTGGCCGCCAATGCGGACATTGGCGCCGCCCGCGCGGCCTTCTTCCCGACCCTATCGCTGACGGGGGCGTTCGGGTTCGTTTCGCCCAAGCTTGAGGGCCTGTTCGACAAGAGCAACCAGAGCTGGTCCTTCGGCGGATCGGCCGCGCTCCCCATCTTCGACTGGGGCAAGCGCGAGAGGCAACTCGACGCGGCGAAAGCGCGGAGGGACGAATTGGTGGCGACCTACCAGCGCACCGTGCAGAACGCGTTTCGCGAGGTGTCCGACGCGCTCGTGGGGCGGCAGCGCTATCGCGAACAGATCAAGGCGCAGGAACAGGCGGTCGCCGCCCAGCGCCGCCTCGCCGAGACGGCGATGCTGCGCTACGACAACGGCATCGCCATCTATCTCGAAGTGCTCGACGCCGAGCGCAACCTGTTCTCCGCCGAGCAGCAACTGATCCGGCTGCGCGCCACGGAGCTTCAGAACGGCGTGTCGCTCTACACTGCGCTTGGCGGAGGCCGGGGTGACTAGGGGCGCGATTGGAAGGTCGCTGGCATGAACCAGAATGTCCGTCCTCCTAAACACCATCCTATGCCTCAACACGCCTCCTTCGGGCGTAGTACATCTGTTTTAGTGCGACACCCGCGACCCCGCGCAGCGGCGCCATATGGAGAGCCGGATCGGCCTCGTGTTCCAGATCGGGCGCTGTTCTCGGCCCCTGACAGTTTAGGAGAATGTCGAAGCTTCAGTGGTCAAGCACATGTTGCTCCCGAAGGATTTCATTGCGACGCTCGCGGCGTTTAAGCTGCGATTGGTCGGCCTGCGGAGGAAGCGGAGGCAATAGGTGAAGCTGAGACGCGGGACCACATCCACGTTGCAAAGTAGTAGACGTAAAACACACGGATGGCGGCGGCTATCGCCTGATTGTCGAACACCTAGCCCGGCTCAGCACCCTCTCCCATTGCTAGGTTGAGTTTGGATCAGACGTTCACCTTGGTCACTGAGGACCAAGCAGGTCAGACACCCCGACTGATATGCGCCTGTGTCGATACCGATCCGGTTCGCTCGGAAAACCGGCTGCTCTGTAATAACGTGGCCATGGACGACCTTGAACCCCCAATCCTCCTCACTGCTGAGGAACGGTTCACGAATCCACATCAGATCGCGTTGCACTTGTGCGGTAACAGGGCGTTCTGGATCAAGACCAGCGTGGACCAGCAGATACCCGCGCCAGCGGACGCCAAGCAATAATCCGGACAGGAAATTGCGATGGCTGTAGGGCAATACAGCGGCAAATTGCTCGCACAGATTATGCCATTCGGCATCACACAGTTCGACTGGTACTGTAAGGCCGTAGCTTTCCAAAGCCTCACGTCCGCCAAATTTCATCCATGCGGGACCATTGGCAATTGGGTCCAGAAGAAAGTCAATCATGCGGTCCTCGTGATTTCCCTTGAGAAACAACCGCCGCACACCATCCTCATTATGAGAACATAGCCGATCGATGACCTGTGCAGAGTGAGGCCCTCGGTCAACATAATCGCCCAAGTAACAAATTAGCGGCGCTTCCTTCGGGAATGTAGCAATATCATCAGCAATCGCCTTTTCGATTTCATCAAGTAAATCAAGCCGACCATGGATGTCGCCAATAGCGTAAATCACGCTCGCCTTGTCATCAGGCCACTGCGTCAGATCAATCATGTCGGTCCCCCTCTTGGCTTCACTAAAAGCATATTGTGGCAAGAATGGGTAGGAAGGTGGCGCATCGGTAAGCACAGGCCAGGAGGCGGCTACCGCCTGATTCCCGTTGGAGCACCACGGCACCGATGGCATAGATGATCGTGCTGCTGGATAGGGAACGCTCGTGCTTCGAAATGCTGTCATACTCATCGCGACATTGGCTTTGACGGTTCCGGTGTGCGCGAACGCGCAGAATAACGATGCGCAGGTGCTTGCCGACAATATGCCTGCAATGGAGCTTCAGGCCGACACGACCATCAGTTCGGCCTACAAAGCCTATCTCGACTGTTACGCGCGAACTATAGAGTCAGGGCCAGGATCGAGCTTGACTGACGATCGTGAAGCCCGGGAGACGTTGCAGCGCGCAGGGATGCACTGCGCAGCCTCGAAACAGACCGGAACCGATCTGGCCGCCTCCCATCTCGCTTCCATCAAGCCTGAAATGTCTGAAGGGCAGCGCAATGACCTTCTGACGCGCTATCGTCGGCAGCAGGGAGTTTTTGCGCTGATCAATCGCTACCGCGAGCGAGGGAGATCCCATTTGCTCCAAGCATATTTCGCACGCATCGGTCGTGCCGAACGTGAAAACAGGTCATTTGTGGCGCTGTCTGCCGAGTAGGACAATCCTGCACTCCCGCTTCGAAATCGCCTGATTACCGCGCATCGCGGGAATGGGGAGGCGATCATTACCCCGTCTCCACAATCCTGCACGGCTTGAGCTTGAAAACGTCGCCCATGCCGATTTCGATTAGGGCTTGCGCCAGCGCATCCTTCACGAAAATCTTGTTATAGACCACTTCCTCAAACCAAAGATCGGGGCCGACGAGAGAAGCGGGCGATAGCGCCACGTCGCCGTCATCATGCCAGCCATAGACCTGCCAGGTTTGGAGGCCGGTGGCCTTGACCACCGAGAATTTCGCTACATTCCTGCTCTGCTCCGGTAGGAAGCTATTTTTTCGCGCGCCGAAGTTGAGCATAAAAAAGTCACCGCCGTAAGGGGTGGCGAGATCGGCCTGGTAGAAGGGAAGCTGCACAAGCCCGCCCTCGCCCAGATCGAAGCGGGATAGTAATTCGGCGAGCCTGCCTCTGACGACAAAGAAGCCGCCAGCGCAGAATAAATCGCCCATCCGCTTGAAACATTTTTCATCAAACACGGCCACCGCTTCCGGCATTGCCTCACGCGCGAGAGCATAGCCCCGGCTATATTTGCGAAGGGCTGCCAGCCTCTCATCGCTTGCCGCGTCCAACTCATGCCGCGCCGGGGGCCAGTCCTCACCATAAAATCTGGTTCTTAAACCCGGCTTGTCTCCGATTTCGGAGTTGCTAAGAACGCCGCTCAACCACACCTGCGGGCGTTCATTTGGCTTTTCAGGACTGACGTTGCTCGCCGGTGCGGCGCGCGCTGGCGCAACGCGACGCTTTCCGAAATCGCCATTGTTCGGAGGTGGGGCAGCGGCGAGGGCCGCTTCGTGCAGCCGAACCTCATTGCCTGCATCCTGACCGCGCGTCCGACCTACAAGCCACGCCACGCCGATCCCGGCCACGAACAGTGTCGCGGCGGCGAGAGGGCCGCCGAGGGGCGCGACAAGCACGCTATCGATGGCCGCATCAATGTTGCCGACCATTCCCGACCGACTGCCGACCCCATCCTTCGTCATGAAGTCGAGAAACCCGGTCAGGACGTGGATTGCAAAAATCCAGAAGAAGCCCGCAGCACATATCGCAAGCGCAAGCCGACGGGGCATTGTGCCGTTGTCCCGATCTTCCATATCGTCACCCCACGCGATCATCCTCGGCGGACGCTATAGCAAGGGAGTTAATACCGAGCTTCCAAGAAGAGGTGTCTGAAAAACACATGGCAGGCGGCGACTATCGCCTGATTTTCGCCATGTCCCCGGGATTCTTAAGAAACTGCCCTTAGTGAAGTGCGACGGGGCGGAGAAGCGCGATGAGCGAGCATGTGTGGGTCAGTAGAGCAATAACCGATCCAGCCCTCGTTGCGAGGGTCAAGACGGATATTGGTGCGCGTGACAAGGCAACGATCCGCGAGGCTGGCAAATTGCTCGATCTCGGGCAGCCGGTGCCGCAATCCATGTGCCCCCAGCGGATTTGGGTCACAGAAGACCCGTTTGCCGCCAATCCTGACCCAAAGCCGATAGCGCCAATATTGAACCTGTTTCTCGCGGGGCGCTATTGGATCGTCTCTGCCGAGGCGGCGGAGATAATCGGTCGCTTCGATCTGGGTGGAGGGGCGCTCTACCCGGTGAGCGAGGGCGTGTTCGAATATGGCAACGAAACCCGGATACGAGGTGATTTCTTCACATGGGTATTCGGCAATTCGAAGCAGGCGTTTCTCGCAGCCGAGACCATCAACAAGCGCAAATTTGGAACGGGTGCAGGCGATATATGGAACTTGCCTTGGGAGTTAGCTGACGGCGACATCGTCGTGTCGCAGGTCGCGCTGGTCGGTCCTGATGTTTGGCTTGATGACCATTTGTTTGAGTCGATCTTTCTGAGCGGTCTGTTGGGCGACGCGCTGGATGCTGCTGGACTGAGCACCGATTTCCAGCTGTTCCGCTGCAAGGTGATTTGAGAGTTCTGGCATCGGAAACAGCCTGATTTTCGGCATGTCGCCGATTTCTTAAGAAAATCTGGCTACCGATACAGATGTGAATGTTTGAATTGGATGACGGCAGGGCGACTCAATGGTCTATTTCGTGTCCTGTAAGGACGTCTACGAATACCCGGTTTATCCGACATTTTTGGACGTATCAGGCGACACCGCATGGAATCGCGTTCCTTTTGAGCAGGCCCCTGAAACTCTCACGTTGAATGCAGTTGAGCGCGAGTTTATCGCCAAAGGTGCGACCGCGATGGAGCATGGCTATCGCGTCATTGGCGACGAAGCACCCCGGAAGATGCTTTGGGAGGGTGGTGACAGGGACTTGCCGGAAATCATTCAACGGAACTGTATCGCCATCAGCCTGCGCCTCCGCGATCTAATCGAGCAGTATGAGCCGGGGCTGCATCAATTTTTCCCGGTCGAGATCTTCAAGGCAAGAGACGGGTAAGCCGTCGCGACCTATTACTGGCTCAACGTGTGCAATCGCATTGATAGCATCGACCCCGAGCGGTCCAATGTTTACTGGAAAGCCAACTATCTGGGTGAACGAGGGTCGTGGCGATCGCACGAGGGGAACCCGCAATTTGTATTCAGCCTCGCGAATGTGGCGAACAGGCATCTGTGGATGGACCCGTATCTCCCCACCCACCGACATTTCTATTGTTCCAGAGATTTCGGTGACGCCGCGCTCGCCGCAAAATTTTCGGGTCTAGCTCTGACACCTCATGAAGCAGGGTAGCTGCCGGAAACCACATGAAATCCGGCGGGTTTGGGCTGCTCACGCACGAGACTGCGTGAATCCCAGCGATCTCGTGCGTATCGCTAATCCTGTGGTGTCCGGAAACCCCTGTCGGAATGAAGCCATGTCCGACAACATGCTATCAGGGGTTTTCCGACATGCTCATTGGCTACATGCGCGTATCTTCCACCGATGACCGTCAATCGGTCGATCTTCAGCGCGATGCGTTGATCGCAGCCGGCGTAGACAGCCGGCATCTCTATGCCGACAAGGCATCGGGCGCTCGCGAGGATCGCGTGAACCTGAAGGCCTGCCTCGAATATCTGAAGGCCGGCGACACCCTCGTCGTTTGGAAGCTGGACCGGCTCGGCCGCTCTTTACCACATTTGCTTTCGATCCTGACCGATCTCAGGGCGCGCGGCGTGTCATTCCGCTCGCTTACCGAGCAGATGGACACGGGGACACCACATGGCGAGCTTCTGTTCTCGCTTTTTGGTGCCCTCGCACAGTATGAGCGCGCGTTGACACGCGAGCGCATCATGGCGGGTCTCGCAGCCGCAAGACTGCGCGGCCGCCACGGCGGCCGCCCTCCATCGATCGATGCAGAGAAACTTGAGCAGATTATGGCCGCCTTAGCGGGCGGGGCCAGCAAATCGTCGATCAGCCGCTCCTTCAACGTGCCACGATCGACACTTGCCGACACGCTGAACCGCGCTGGCAGGGCCTGCCAAGCAAGCCGGAAAAATCAGAACAACGAAGAACTTGCAAATAGTTCGCAATAATGGTGCTTCGCCGATATAGCTGCCAGTCAAAGGCAGCGATGCGAGGTGGGGCGTGGCGTTTTCTGTTGGCAGGCGGATCAATTGGGGCTGCCTTGCATCTGTGTTGATCGGCGCGGTCACTCTGCCGACAGTCTTCGGTGGGCTGATGTTCGGCGGTGGTGGATGCGAGGGGAGACCATCGCCATGCCAGTCCGACTATACACATGTGTGGATCGTCATGGGATTACTGGTTGTCGGACTAGCCGCGCTGGCCTGGCTGATAAACCGCGCCATTTCGGCTATAATCGACTTCTGGACATGGCGATCCACGCCGACACGGCGGGTGGACAGGGAGGATCGGCGATGATCGCCTTTCTCCTTTTAGCGCAGGCGTCGCTGACCGCGATGGAGGATCCGGCTCCTGCTGCGGACATGCCTTCTGGCAAATGGGCGACCGTGCAAATCGAGCCCTCCTTCGCAGAGACCCGCACCGAAATCGCCATCGGCACTTTGCGCTACGATCAGCAAGCTCAGCAACTCGACTATTGGATGCGGCGCGAGGAACGAAAAATCCAAGGCGATGGCTTGGCCGTTCGTTGGGCTGATAGCCGTACCTGTGCTGCGATGCGCCCGGTTATCAGCGCCATGCGGCATGTCAGAGCGATGCAGGTTGCCCCGCCTGGCTTTGTCGAAAGCTCACCCCCGCCCCTCGACGGCACACTCTACACGCTTGAAGCCCCCGGCGTGTTTCCTGAAGGCCGCATCGCAAATCTGCGGATCACCACGAATGTTGGAACACCGCTCGCGGCGTGGGCTGAACGCTTGAAGGCCGACATGGCGGACTGCTGGACAACGAAAGCGCCCTCCGTATGAGCAATGCGGAGAAGACCCTTTTGAGGCGATGGAGCCTGCTCGGTCTCGCCTTTGTGGCAATGGCATCCTCGGTCGCCCATGCCCGCTGGCTGGAAGCCCGCTCCGTCAATTTTGTCGTTACCAGTGACGGCAGCGAAGCCGACCTGCGCGAATCCACGGCGCTGCTCGAAAACTATGATCTGCTGCTCCGGACCCTGACGGGGACCAGCGCGTTGCCATCGCCAGCCCCCCTTAAAGTCTATCTGGTAGGATCAGCAGGTAAGCTGCGGCAGGTCGTGCGCCTCCCCGAAAATGCCTTGGGCGTCTATATGGCACGAGTTGGCGGCACGGCGGCGCTGGCCGTCCGGGGCGATCGTCCCGGCCTTGGCGGTGAAGAGGTGCTGCTGCATGAATATGCCCATCATTTCATGAACCGCTATTATCCGGCGGCCTATCCGGCTTGGTATAGCGAGGGCTTCGCCGAATATGTGATGACCGCGCGCTTTCTCAGCGATCGGATCGAGGTAGGCCGACCCAACCCAGGAAGGGCAGCCTATCTGCTCCAAGGTACATGGCTGCCGGTCAAGCGCATCTTCACGTCAGGTCGTGCCGGGCTGTCCGCCGCACATCTTCCGCAATTTTACGCGGAGAGCTGGCTGATCGTCCATTATCTCTTCGCTGCGCCCGAACGGCGAGAGGCGCTGACCCGATATCTTGCTGATCGGCATCGAGGTACCGCCGAGCCGGCAGCATTCCAGAGCGCCTTTGGTAAGGATCACGCCGCATTTGACGCGGATCTCAAGCGCTACAGGGACGGCGGCATCGGGTTTGGCGCGATGGGACGCGACCAGAAGCCAGCTTCCGCCATCACGGTCAGCGCGTTGCCTGTATCCGCCGATGACCTACTGCTGCGTCAGGTGGCGCTCAACCTTGGCATTCCCGATCCGGCAGTTGAAGCCGAGATGCTGGCAGCGATCCGGTCGGTTGCGGCGCGTTATCCCGGCGATCCCTATGCCCAGCGCATATTAGCGCGCGCCGAGGTCGGTTCTGGAGACCGTGCCTCCGGTGCTGCGATCCTGGATCGTCTGATTGCCGCAGGGGCATCCGATGCGGAACTGTTCTATTATCGCGGCCAGGCCGACTTTTTCACCGGTCGCCGGGATGATGCCAAGCGCAGCGAACTCTATGCGGCCGCCCACGGATGGTTCGCAAAGGCCGTCGCGGCCGATCGCAACTACTACACGGCACTCTACAGGCTCGCACTCACCACCCCCAACACAGCCACAGGACAATCCGATGCGGTGGTCGAGCAACTGCAGACCGCGCACCAGCTTGCGCCGCTGGTGGGCGATATAGCGCTCGACGCGGCGACAGCGCTGGCATCCCACCATCGCTACGCGGAGGCTGCCGCCGCAATCCTCCCCATCGCCGCCAACCCGCACGGCGGCAATACCGAGCGCGCCCAGGCGTTGCTGGGCCGCATACGGGCGGAAGCAGCGGCCAGGCCATGACCGGCATACACGAGGGAAGCCCGTTATGATGATCGCCAGCCTTTTCGTCCTCTTTCTGGCTGGTGCTGCTCATGGTGAACATCCGGCATCGGCGGCTGCAACCAATGATGATCGTATCGCGGCTATTGCCCAGATCGCACGCTCTGGCGATCTTACTGTTGCGGGCACGGCAGAGGAAGGCAGCCAGCCGAGGGCCGTTCTCGATGTCGAAGCTGCTGGTTGCAGCGTCGCCTTCAAGACAGCCGCCTCCAGCACCGGCTTCCGCGCACAGATCGCGGATTTCAGCCACAATCTGGCGATTGTTATTGTCAGCGGGAATGAGGTTCAGGTCATCGACAAAGGCGACCGGTCGAATGGGCTGATACTGCGTGCCCCGCGTAACGCCGCAATCCTCCGCGATGAGTTGCGTGCACTACAGGAAGCGTGCCGCACATCAGAGATCCTTTTCTGACGAGCCATGTCGTTATTGCGCAACGGCACCGTCAGGATTCATGTGATTGCCGTTAGGGATTGCAGGAGCCAGCGTAGGGCTTTAAGCTGCTGACAACATCAAGAGTTGGGCCGACGCTCAACGCCAACCTGCCAATCCGGGTAAGGTGGCTGCCTGAAAAGGGGATGTGGCCGAGCCGGCAATCAAACGGAGGAAGCCACCCCAGCGTCGAACCAACAAAATGGAACCACGCCCGGTGTGTGAACAAGTCCTTGCCCTCAACCAAACCCTTGGTTTTCGCGCTGCGGAGCGGATTCTAATCGTGAACTGCGATGATGTTGGATCGAGCCACAGCGCCAACGTGGCGGCGTTCCGCGCCATGACTTACGGCATCGCCACCAGCGCATCGCTGATGGTTCCCTGCCCGTGGGCAGCCGAAGCGGCGCGCATGTTCGAGGGGTTGCCGGTCGGCGTCCATCTGACCCTGACGAGCGAGCACGCGGGCTATCGCTGGCGCAGCCTGACCGGAGCGGCGTCGCTCCGCGACGCTGGGGGCTTCCTGCCCGCCACAACCGCGCTGGCACTTTCTCAGCATGACTTGGACCACGTTCGCGCCGAGTGCCGCGCTCAGGTCGATGCCGCGCTCGCATGGGGTGTCGATGTCACGCACATCGACACACACATGGATGTTTTACACGCGAACGAGGCACTGTTCGCGATCTATCTCGATCTAGCGGCCGAGATTGATGTTCCGGTCCGTCTCCCCCTCTCATCAGCTTTCCCGGCCCGTGAGATGGCGGCGGAACGGGGCATCCTGTCAGTCGATCATTTGATCTACACTTGGCCACGCCCAACCCGCGACGTGATGTTCGATGCGTGCGCGAAGTTGCCCTGCGGCGTGACGGAACTGTTCGCCCATCCCGTCTTGGATGGCGAGGAACTACGCGGCTACGATCTACAACATGCCGATATCCGCGTCCATGACGCCGCTGCCTTGGTTGATCCGGAAGTAGCCGCGATGCTCGAAGCTCAGCATATATTGAGGATCAGCTATCGCGAGTTACGCACGGCACAGCGGGCAAGGAATGCTGTCCCATCGCTATAGTCTGACGGATGCCGCTGTCTGCTAGGTGAATTCCAGGCAAACCATCATCACGGAGCAGCGTGTAGAAAATGCCTGACCACCTTCATGTCATTACGGGCGGCCCGGGATCGGGCAAAACGACCTTGATCGAAGCGCTGGCGGCTGAGGGCGTGCGCCACATGCCGGAGGCTGGCAGAGCGATCATTCAAGATCAGGTGGACATTGGCGGGATGGCCCTCCCGTGGGGTGATCGTAGGGCGTTTGCGACCCTGATGCTGGCATGGGAGATGCGCTCCTACCGTGAAGCGCTGAATATATCTGGCCCGATCGTCTTCGATCGTGGCATTCCTGATGTGATTGGATATTTGCGCCTGTCCGGTTTGCCCGTACCTGCGCCGGTGAAGAAAGCGGCCCAGCTACGCCGCTATGCGAGCAAGGTGTTCATTGCCCCGCCTTGGCCAGCGATATTTTCACAGGACACCGAACGCAAGCAGACCTTGGCGGAAGCCGAGGCCACTTTCCACGCAATGGTGGATGCCTATTCAACCTTGGGATACGAACTGGTCATGCTCCCTCTGGTGCCCGTTGCAGAAAGAGCGAAGTTTGTTCGTGAGCGGATCGCATAGCACTCCCGATAAATCATCTTGCTCGGAACAACTGCGGCATCCGATGACAATCAGGCGATAGCCGCCGCCCTCATGTGATTGTCGGCGGGTTGAGGTCCACAGTTGGAATCCGCGTCGCGCGCGTCACCACAATGCTCTCAAAAACACGTCTCATTGCCGCCATGATCTTCGGCAAGATATTCATGTCATGACGATGATACGGCACGCGATCTTCCCTGATGACAAAGCGGTGGTGCTGAGCATCTGGCGTGAGTTTATCACCAATTCCCCAGTCAATCTCGATTATCAGAACAACGATACTGAGTTCGCCAATCTACCGGGTAAGTATGCGCTGCCGAAGGGATGCGTTCTGCTCGCGGATCGGGAAGGCGAAATTGAGGGCTGCGTCGCGATGCGTCAAGTCACTCCCAAAATATGCGAGATGAAACGGCTATATGTTCGTCCTCAAGCTCAGGGACGTCACCTTGGTCGCGCTCTCGCTGAGCGTCTGATCGAAGAGGCCCGCGCCGCCGGCTACAGCGAAATGAGGCTTGATGTGCAGGCGAAGTTCGTCCCCGCGCGCAGACTTTACGAAACGCTCGGTTTTATTGCGGCGGACCCGATCTCGTTCAATCCGGTTCCCGGCGCCTCCTTTCTCGGTCTTCACCTGTAGCTGATGCGATAACTCATCTCTGTTTCGCGCCGACAATCAGGCGATAGCCGCCCCCCGTCATGTGATTGCCGACACGATCTCGATGGACCTCAACCTGACCCAGCGCAGGCCTTTGATTATCTCCAGTTGCGCGGTGCATTCTCTACATCTTAATTGATGCGGATAGCGAGAAGGTGCGGGGCGCTCCCTGGAAGAAGGTGCCGAACGAGGCGACGCCGGACCAGTATTTTTGATTGGTGACATTCGAGACGGCCCCGCGGATCGTCACCTGCCGACCGGTGATATCAACCGTCTGGCGCAGGCCGAGGTCGAGGCGGGTCCAGGCTGGCAAAGCCTGTCGGTTTGCTGCATCCACGAATTGCCGGCCGGTTCGGACTACCGCCGCGCTCACATTAAGCCCTGTGGCAAAGGGTATGTCCCAGTCTGCACCGACGTTGAGCTGTATTTTGGGAACGCCAATCGGCTTGTTGCCTTTGTTGGCGAGCACTTCCGTCCGGATCAGTTCGCCATCAAGCAGCGTCAGCCCTCCCAAGATGCCGAACCGCGCAGTGGCTCGGCCATAGGCCGTGAATTCCAGGCCCCGAATGCGTTGCTCGCCCGTCTGCGCATAGACATTTGTTCGTCCCAGCTCGCCAAGCTGCCGCGTGATACGGAACGCACTGATCGAACCGCCGATGCTTCCGAAATCGAGCTTCATTCCCGCTTCGATCTGGCGGGCGACATAGGGGGCAAGAATCTCCCCTGAATTGCTGGCCTGCGCGGGTGCGGTATCTCCCCGGCTAAGTCCCTCGACATGATTGCCATAGAAGGACACCCATTTGGCGGGACGCAAAACAAGCCCGACAAAAGGGGTAGTGGCGCTTCGATCGTAAGAACCCGACAATGTGCCGACATTTGATGTATAGTTATGGGCGCGGATAGTCTGTCGACGCGCGCCGATGGTCAGCAGAACTTTTTCATCGAGGGCGGAAAGCGTGTCGGCGACGGATACGCCTTTGAGCGTGCTATCCGACAGTCTGGGGCGATCACCCGATTCGGCGGGTGCGCTGTAGTGTGCTCGGGAAGGCGCATAGATGTTCGACCTGTAGGTCGTGGCCACCGGCGACAGGTAGCGGGTTGTATCCTCATCATAATAGGAGCCCTGGGCGACTAGGCTATGGCTGATCGGTCCAGTGGCGAACCGCGCGCGGACACCGGCTTCAAACGTGTAGGCCTCGATTCGCATCTGATAGAGCTGCGGAGATGTCGTCGTATCGCCCCGATCGTTCTGAATGACGCGCGATGAGGCGAAATAGCGATCGACATCGCTGCGCCTGGCCCCGGCGGTGCCGAACAGCGTAATGTGGTCGGTGGCGTCATATTCCATTCGCAACAGTCCGCCGAAATCGTCGACGTTGGAATATTCCCACCGCTGCGTGGGATTGGTGCTTCCATCAGGCACGCCCGGGATTTTGACACCTGCCGATGCAAAATAGGGGCGCAATGGTGCGTCGAACCGGTCGGTCTGAGCAACGAGGTTCAGCCAGGCCCGAACACGGTGTCCGTGATAGTCCAAAGCAAGTGCCCCCAGCACCGTCCGTTCCGACTGATCGTCATATGGTGTGTCGCCATCCCGCACCGCCGCAATGACCCTTGCACCCCAGGCATCCCCCGCACCGATGCGACGCGCTATATCAGCCTGCGCGCCGGGTCGAAGCGTCGAGCCGAAGTCAAAGGTGAAGCGGGTCAAGTCATCGTTCGCGCGCTTGGGCACGATATTGATCGTGCCGCCGATGCCGCCGTTTGGCGACATGCCGGTGAGCGCAGCCGACGGCCCTTTGAGCACTTCGACGCGCTCGGCATAGTCCGTGAAGATGCGAAAGCTTGGCGCGACACCATAAGTCCCGTCAAAAGCTATTTCGCCGCTGGTGCCTTCGTTGATCGGGTAACCGCGAATGTAGAAAGAGTCGAACGGCGCCCCTGTCCCCTGGGTTGCCCGGACCGACGGCTCAAGTGCCAGCGCCTCGGATGCGGTGTCTGCCTGACGATCCAGCATGAACTGCTCGGAATAGCTGGATGTGCTGAACGGGGATTTGCCATTCTCGATATTGCCCAGCACCCCGTTGCGGGCACCTGTCCCCACTTGTCCACCCGGATATGTCGTCAGAATATCCGCGTTTACTCGCCGTCCATTGACGATGATATCATGTGCTCGCTGGCGCGATGAAGGAATATCGACGTCACCTATTGTCTCTTCAGATCCTTGATTCGGTGGCCCGCCAGAGGCCGCGGGACCCTCTATCTGGGCTCCATTTGCGGGTACAGGCGCGGTCGTCGTCCAGACGGCTGCGACCGTCGCTAGCGCTGCGAATTTCAAATACATTGCCAACCCCCTCAGTGTTTTGCAGCCGGTATATATATTGCGACGCAAAAGCAACTAGTATGACGTTCTTGATTTGGCCCGTTGAGAGTAATAAGCGAAAACTGAAGCCTCACGGCAATCAGGCCATAGCCGTCATCCCGCTCCCCGTGTGATTTCGGACATTTTGTTTGGGCGTCTAAGTGTTCGTAACCGCGCGGTGCGTTTTTTCATCCAGATCATGGTTCCCGTGACCGATAGACTCGTGATCAGCAGACCGGCGCAGGCGACCGCAAATTTGTAGGGAAGCCCGCCGATGGCCGCCAGGTGGAGGGCTTCCAGCCAGGCGTGAAGGGCGCCACCCTTAGCTTCTTGACGTGGGAGAGCCGACTTGAGCAGTCCGCCGGTCCTCGCGCTAAAGATCACCACTGAATCGCCATAGTTAGCGCGGGCGACGCTAGCGCTGCTTGTGAAACGGAACAGATAGACGCCGATCTGCGGGTAATAGTTGATTGACGCAGGCCCACCCTCGTCAATCGCAATGCCCGACCTTCGCGCTACAGCGCGGGCAAGAGACTGGCCTTGTCGCGCTGCCGCTCTGAGGTCGACGTCTGGCCCGCCCGTGCCATCTACGGGCGGCACGATCCCTTCAGCGATCGGCAGATAGCCGATTTGCCGCATGATAGGATCATAGACCTGCGGCAGGTTGAACGAGACGCCCGACCAGGCAAAGACGAGCAGCATTGGCCATAGCCAAAGCCCGCCCGCGCGGTGCAGGTCGAAAGTTCGCTTGTAGGAACTTTGCCGCCAGCGCAGTTTCCACGACGATCGCCAGCGATGCAGCCAGCGTCTCCCATCATGGCGCGGTGTCGACCCAACCGGCAGCGTCAGATAGAAACCCACGAAACAATCAAGGGTCCAGATCATTGCGGCGATGCCGAGCGTCAGACGACCCCAGTCATCCATCGTCAAAGAATCATGCAGATGGTGAACGAAGGGCAGCAGATTGATCGCGCCCTGTCCGATATCACCCCAACGCCGCCGCCCAGTCACCGAACCATCATACGGATTGACGAAAATTTCGTCCCAGCTTTCGGCATAAGGGACGGTCATACCGGTTTGTGGCTCAAGACGCTGTATGTTGAAGCGCAGGCTGCGATCAGGATCGGCCCGCAGCGGCATCTGGGTGATTAGCCCATCGGGATAGCGGGCCAGCACCCGGTCGCGCAAATCAAAGGGGTCTAGCGGAACCGCGCCCGGCACCGGCGGCGCGGCCCGAAAGACCTGCGGCAGAAGCAACGGCTCAAGCTCGTCTGTGAACGCGAGCATCGCGCCGGTCAGGCCTGAGATCGCCAGAAATACGGCAATCGTCAGCCCGGCCCAGCGATGTACCAAGACCCAGAGCTGACGCGACAGTCGCACGCTATCGTCCCCGAATCCTAGAAGCGTGACCGGACGAACATCCGCCATACCCTTGGTGCGCCGGGCCACACCTCGAACTCGCTATAGGCATAGTCATAGAAGCGTTCATTGGTCAGATTATCGATATTGCCGCCAATTTCGATATGCGGCGTTAGCGCATAGCTGATCGTTGCGTCGGCACGCCAATAGCTCGGCAACGTAAAGAGATTTTCCAGCGTGCCTGCGCGCTTGCCTGTGTACGTCGCCGATCCACTGAGCGAGAGACCGGCGAGCGGGCCGTCTTTCCAGGCATAGGCGCTGCGCAATACCAGCGAATGTTTGGGGACGTTGCGGATGCGCTTGCCCTCCAGTGTGTCATCAGTGTCACGTGTCGTCTTAGCGTCGGTATAGGCATAGCCCGCATAGAGTTGCAGTCCGTCGATCGGTCGCAACTCCGCCGTCAGTTCGACACCCTTTGCGACCTGCTCGCCGATCGAGAGTTCGAAACCAGGATTGTCGCGGTCGGCGACGATGACATTGCCGCGCTTGAGATGGAACACCGACGCGCCGATCGATGCACGGTCGCCCGCCAGTTGCGCCTTTACCCCCGCCTCATATTGCGTGCCTTCTTCCGGCGGCAATGCTGTCCCATCCGCCCGAATACCATAGGTGGGGAGGAAGGACGTCGTGCGGCTGACGAACAGCGAGACCTGATCGACGGGCGTATAGAGCAGCCCAAGCTGGCTCGTCCAGGCCGAGTCCTTCTGGCGACTTTCCACGAACGCACCACTGGCGCGCGTGGTGCGGGACGTCTGCTTGAAGTCGGACCAGCGCACGCCGCCAATCGCCTTGATCTGATCCGTCAGCGTGATGCGGTCCTGAATGAACAGGCCAAGGGCGCTGCTGCGGTCGCGCACCGATTGCGCCAAGCTCGCCACTTCGCTCATCGGCGGCGGCGCGTCGGTTGAATAGACCGGATCAAACAGGTCCAGGCTGGGCAGAAAAAATACGCGCCGGGGTGTCGTGCGCCGCAGCGTCGTGTAGTCGCCGCCTAAGGCAAGAGCGTGCCCGATCGTACCAGTTGAAAAATCAGCGGCGATATCATGGTGGACGGTCCAGTTATTGCCTTTGCCCCCACCGTCGAGAAGGAGGCGGGAGAGCGACTGGTTCTCGACATCCCAGCCAAAGATGCCAAGCACATTGCTTTCGTCGCGACGCTCATGCGTCCAGTCAACAGCCGCACGCCAACGCAGGCTGTCCGAGAAGTTATGCTCCATGCGCAGTTGGACGTTGCCGTTTTCGCGAATGGACGGATCAAGGGTCGGGTCCGTAAGGCTAAGGGACCGCCGTAACCTGCCATTGGGATTGGGCAGCACCGTTCCAGCCGCCGGCACGCCGTTGAAAAAGCCGTCAAGGCGGTTGCGCGTGTAAAACCCCTCAGCCGTGATGGTGGTCTTTTCGCCGATGTCGAAGGCCATCACTGGCGCGATATAGATATGCTTGCGGCGCCAATAATCGACAAAGGAGTCGGAATCGTCATAGGCTGCGGTCAGACGGAAGCGAACATCGCCGCCCTCCGTGATCGGGCCGGTCAGGTCCAGCGTGGCGCGCAGTTCGTCGAAGCGGCCATAGCTCAGGCCTGCCGATCCGGCGAAGTCGCGCTGCGGCTGCTTGGTCACGACATTCACGACCGCGCCTGGCTGTAACTGGCCGTACAACACGGACGCAGGCCCCTTCAGCACTTCGACCCGCTCTATGCCAATAGTGTCGCGCGGCTGCTGAATGCTGTTGGCGTATAGGCCGTTCAGCGTCTGGTTGGCTTGAAATCCACGGATCAGGAACGTGTCGCCGAACGCGTCGAGTGGCGAGCCGTCGCGCTGCGAACCGGGCACGAACCGCAGCGTGTCGCCGACGGTCTTGCTTGCCGTTTGTGCGATAAGGTCTTTGTCCAGAATGGACACGCTCTGGGGGATTGTTAGGGTCGTGTCGGTCCGCGACCGTCCATAAACCAGGATATCGGTATCCGCTTGTTCGGTCCCGGCATCCGGCGATGGCGCAACGCCTGTCTGCTGCGCCATCGAAGGGGTGATCGGCATGGCCGAACAAGCCAGCATTACGCTAAATAGATGGATTCGATAGCGCTTCATTTCATTCCCCCATTCTGACACGAAGTCTCGCGCCTTCTGCCGATATAAATCGACAGAACGAGCGGCCACTATCGATTTTGCGAACCACTTGCAATCGCGCCCAGGCCTTGAATCTAGATCATATTGATAATTATCCGCAATAGCCCTAGTGATGCATCTGCATCAGCGGGGGTGAGCATGTCGATTGGGCGCACGTTTTCGATATCGATTGGTGGGATGATATCAGGCATCGCGACAGTAGCCTGCGCACAGGGCGTTCCGCCTTCGAATAAGACCGGCGATATCATCGTCACTGCCACCCGCGCGACGACCGCGACCAAGACAGACACGTCAATCATCGACACCCCGCAGTCCATTGGCGTCGTCACCGCCGCTCAAATCGAAGCGCGGGGCGCGATCGGCCTTCAGGAAGCTCTGCGCTATTCGGCAGGCATCCGCACGGAGCCCAACGGGTCTGACTTTCGCTTCGATTATGTGACCGCCCGCGGCGGCTTCAACGCGGCGCGCTATGTCGACGGCATGCGCACGCCGGACTCCTCGTTCACGCCACGGACCGAAATTTATAATCTCGAGCGTATCGAGGTGCTGCGTGGTCCTTCCTCGGTGCTCTATGGTCAGGGCGCGGCGGGCGGGATCGTCAACAGCATTACCAAGCGACCCGATTTCGATCGGCATGGTGAAATCAGCGTTGAATATGGCAGTTTCGACCGCAAGCAGGTTCAAGGCGACATCGCGGGCGCACTGAACGCGGAAGGCACGATTGCGGCGCGGCTGGTCGCTGTGTATCGCGACGCGAACAATCAGGTCGATTTCGGCAAGGATGACCGGATCATGGTTGCGCCTTCGCTACGCTTCCGACCGGACGATCGCATCGACATTGTGGTCGAAGGGCTTTATCAGCGTGATCGCGCCGCTTCCATCGCGTCGTTCCTGCCGCTTGCCGCCACGTTGCAGGCAGAGCCTGGACGCGAACTGCGTTGGGGTGCGTATCTTGGCGAGCCGAGCCATAATTTCTACAATAGCGAGCAGGCAAGCGGCACGTTGCTCGTTACGCATCGGTTCTCGGACACGATCACCTATACAGGCGCGGTCCGTTATAGCCATTCGAGTGCGCACAACGGCGACGTCGAGCCGTCTGTCTGGGATGGCCTTATCAATCCGTTTCTGGACGCGGACAATCGCCTGATCGGCCGTTACCGCTACGATACCCGTGGTACGGCGGATATGGTGACGACCGACAATAATCTGCGTTTCGACTTCGAGATCGGGCCGTTCCGTCACAAACTTCTGCTCGGTGTCGATTATCTGCGCTCCCGCATCGACAGTGCGACAATCTATACCGACGCCTCTCCGATCAACATCTATGCGCCAGCCTATAGCCCGGCCGACGTCCCCGCGGCCAATTTCGAAGACGATCCCCGGGCCATCGATACCCAGTTGGGCTTCTACGTTCAGGACCAGATCGACTATCGCGATCTGGCGACGGTTGTGCTGGGGGTCCGTCGGGACCGCGCGGTCAATGATGTCGCCGGCAACGACCGGCAGGTCGACAAGGCGACAAGCTTTCGGGCGGGACTGGTGCTGCATCCCATTAAGGGGCTGTCCCCCTACTTCAGCTATTCGGAATCTTTCCTTCCAACCATAGGGCGCGATTTCTACGACAAGCCGTTCGTACCCCAGCGCGGGACGCAATATGAAATCGGTATCAAGTGGCAGCCAGACAGCGCCACGTTGCTGGCGGTGGCTGCTTATTCGATCAAAGGCACTAACCTGCTCCAGACCGACCCTCTGTGGATGGCTCCCGCGTTGCAAGCATAAAGTGATGATCTGACATTCCGTCGTGTGCAGTCGTCTGTCCGGCCTGTTGATGCAGTCGGTGTAGACTG
>Ga0207641_10001872_pt1 | contig 20205 bp, 14 predicted proteins | sample KBSSwiS62_FD_184306 | JGI IMG/M metagenome (GOLD analysis project Ga0207641, IMG submission 184306) | Switchgrass rhizosphere microbial communities from Kellogg Biological Station, Michigan, USA - KBS Switchgrass S6-2 (SPAdes) (version 2) | ecosystem: Host-associated > Plants > Roots >... | reverse complement strand
CTGGGCTCTGGTTGTAAGCCTTCGAATAGATCTCGGTCGCTTTCGCGTCCGCCACGCCGCGGATTTCCTCGACTTGCCGGTAGGCCTCGGACTGGATCTTGTTCAGATCACGCACACGATCACCGCGAATTCTGGCGGCCTCGCCGTTACCTTCCGACAGGTATCGTTCCGCGATCTGCCGCCGCTCGCTGATCATTCGGTCGTAGATCTTCGGGCGCACGCTTACGTTGTAGTTGATTCGCTTGAACCGGATATCCAGCAATTCAATACCAAACACCCGAACCTTCTCGGCGGCCGCGGCAAAGATCTGCTGCTCGACCACTTTACGCCCCTTCTGGATCGGCACCAGTGAACCCACTCCCTGCTCCGGCCCCGCGCCCGCCAAGACGGTGTCACGCAACGGCACGCGGTCCTTGGTAGTGCGGATGATCTCGATCAACTCGTGTTTGGCGACAGCATTACGGGTCTCGCTGCCGAGAATATCGTCCAGACGGGACTGAGCACTGCGTTCGTCGCGCAAGCGCAGAAAATACTGAAGAGGATCCACAATCCGCCAGCGCGCGAACAGGTCGACCGAGATGTAGAGCTTGTCCTTGGTGGGCATATCGGTTGGAGTGCCGCCCCACTCGAGAACTCTTTTGTCGATGAGGTTGACATCCTGGATGAAGGGAATCCTGACCTTCAAACCAGCGGTTGTCACAGGAGCCCCGACGGGCTCGCCGAACTGGGTGATGATCGCCTGCTGGACTTCGCTGACCGTGTAGATCGAACTCATCACAACGAACGTACCGATGCCCAAAACGGCCAATACAGTTACGACCCTGATCCTGTTCATGGCCGATCCCCCTTTGGGGAATCGAGGTTCAGGAACGGCAGAATACTGCGCGTTCGCTCATCGACAATGATCTTGGAGCGCACGCCCGGCATCACGTCCTGCAGAGTCTCGATGTAGATGCGGCGGCGGGTAACCACGGGGGCTTTGATGTATTCAGTCAACAAGGCGGTGAATCGAGCCGCATCGCCTTGCGCCTCATTGATTCTCTTGAGTCGGTAGCCGTCGGCTTCGCGGATCCGCTGATCCTTCTCGCCGTCGGCCAGCGGGATCACCTTGTTGTAATCGCGCCGCGCTTCGTTGATGAGCTTCTCTTTCTCCTGTTGCGCCTGGTTGACCTCGTTGAACGATGCCTGCACGGCTTCGGGGGGATTGATGTTCTTCAACTGCACCTGATCGATGCTGGTCCCCAACTCGTATTTGGTTGCGAGCGCCTGCATCTTGATCAGCGCTTCCGCTTCGATTTCCTGTCGGCCGATGGTAATCACTTCATCCACGGTGCGATCGCCGACGACCTCCCGCATGACGGATTCGGACACGTCACGGAGAATGAGCCTCGGTTCGCGAACGTCGAACAGGAATTTGGTGGGATCGGAAATGCGGTATTGAACCACCCATTCCACCAATGCGGCGTTCAAGTCACCGGTCACCATCTGCGTTTCCTGCTTTGCGTCGCGAGGAATCTGATAGGGATCGGTGGCGCCTTGGGTCGCGAACCCGAATTCCTGCTTCAACTGCCGTTTGACGGGAACAATGGTCGCCGCATCAATGCCCAGCGGCAGCTTGAAGTGCAGCCCCGGCGGAACCTCTTCGTAATATTTGCCGAAACGCTGCACCACGGCGACGGAGTCGCTCGGCACAGTATAGTAAGCCGTCCACACTCCCACACCGACAAGCGCGATGACGGCAAAAACAACCGGCCCAGGTGGGCCGCGACTGGGCATCATCTGCTTAAATCGATATTGCCAATGCCGAACCCGGTCTTCGAGACCACCACCTGGACTGTTCATGATCGACTCCTTCGGGATGGCATTTGTAACTGTTCGAACGCTGCAGCGCTGCAGATGAGGAACTGGTCGCGATTCAACACAACGCGTTGTGCAGGAGGTATTTTCGGGTCGTCACTGTGTCAGGCCTTCACCGAGCGGTCTGATTTCTGTCATCAGTAACGCCGCGGACGGGAATACAATGTCGATAACCGAGCCGGGGACCGCGACGAGGCGGCCGATAGCTTTGGTGTGACGGTCTTCTGGATGTGGCACAAGGCCCACGATGGCACCTTTGAAGCCGGTGCGAGATACGTATTTGTGCGCATGTCGCGCAAGTGCAGCCGAGGTTTCCGCGGCTGTTCGAGATTCGCGCGATCAAGCAAGAGACAAACCGCGGCGTTTGGCCACGGTACTCGACATCTAACTCCGGCCAACTGACCGAGCCCTGCGAACGTTGTCCGTCCGCAGAACGCGATGGCGTTCGTCGAGGAGCAGGCTCAGCCGACTTTCGGCCCCTTTGGCGTCCGGAATGTCAAGGCCCGCCGTGAATCGGCGCCTGGATTCCGTACTGTAGTGGACACAACGCTGCCGGACACCGCGGTGACGAGCGGCCAAGGGCTCTTTTGAAGCCCCAAACATAAGCTGTGTCGGTTTTACCGATGCCGGGCGTAAAAGGGGCGGCGGCGCCAGGCATCCTGTGGCTGGTTGAGCATTCGTGAGATTTTTGCGAACTGCGCACGGCGCTCTTCTTGCGAACCTTGGCCATACTCCTGCCGCTCGGAAATTGAGGATCGCGCACGAGGGACAGCGTATGACAATGAAGTTTTTCATGGTGGCCATTGGCATCCTGGGGCTGACTGCATGCGTCGCTCCTCAACATTCCGCAAAGATCGCCGGTCAGAACGATGGCGGCGTCATCATGCGAGTACTTCCCAACACGGATGGTGGAGTGGGCGCTTTCTTTAAAAACTGGCAGGACGTGACTGTAGCGCGCACTGCGAGTGTTGCCGGCGAGCGGGAATCGACCTTCGATCTCAGGCCGATGTTAGATGCTAGTTCGCGCACAGCCGTGTATGCCGCGGCCCTGCCGCCCGGGAATTATCGATTCGTAAGATTTTCATCCCAGAAATGCGGCGCCATATGCGTCAGTGCATTCTTAAATGTTGATCAACAGTTCAGCCATTTTCGGATTGAGAGTGGCCAGCTCTCCGATTTGGGCGTCATAATCCAGTCGGCCAACCCCGAACATCCCGGCGATCAGTTGATGGTTCACGATACCGCAGCAGCAGCCAATCGTCCCGAAACTCCGGAGATGATCCGCGAACTGGCGCCTGAGCTTGCGGGCCTGAAGCTCGACGTATCGTCGCCTTGGGTTGCCGAGTCCATACCGGCCGGCATGGAGACACTTCGGGCTTACACCCTGAGCCACAGCGTCGGACTCGCTGCGCCGCATGCCCTCGATAGCGGGGGATTTGTCTACGGAACGGCAAATGGCATGCTGATCAGCGTGATGCCAGGTCGACAGCCGATCGCATACGATGTGGGCTCCAGGAGCTCCATCGAAGCCGTGCTGGTGAGCGGTGACGGCGATTGGTTTGTCGGCGGCGAGTTGGGTCTCCTGAGACTCTCCCGGGATCGCGGGCGCACATGGCAGCCGGTCCGCGGCAATATTCCATTCGGAACCGTGAATGACTTGGGTCAATGGAATGACCAGATTATTGCCACCACACTGCGCGGCAAGGAGGTTTATGTCCACGCCGCAAAGGTGGGTGCCGACGATTGGCACGAGCTTGCTCATTATCGAGGCGCCGTCGGGATCCGGGTGGAGTCATTCGTGGTGGGTGATGCACTTATCACAACACTCCTGGATGGCAAGTTAGCTTACCTCGACCTGAAGACAGGACAAAGTGAGATGCGTTCTACGCCTGGATCCTTCGATTTGTTTTCGGTGTCCGCGGATCGGGTTTTGCGTTGCATATGTAGCAAAATTGTAGAGAATCCATACGAAAGCCATGATTTCGGCAAAACGTGGCAGAGTTCCAGTGCTTCGCGTTTCATGAGGCTACCCACGTTCCGGGACGACAAGCACGGTGTGGCTTTCAAAGGTTCCATTTTTTCTCATGCAACTCTGATGTACACCGGTGATGGCGGTCTCACATGGGCTGAGGCCGTGGATGCACCGACGGGCTCACGGAAGTTGTTCTACTCGAAAGACGGAAGCGTCGCATATGTTGGAACCGCCTACGGAGCTTTCTGGGCTAGCCGCGATGACGGTAAAACGTGGGAGCCGTTGACCCAGCGATAGCCGATCCGTTTTTTAGGGGCGCACTCCTAACTCGCCGCCGTGGCCCTTACGGGAAACTTCCGTCAGCTTTAAATGACGGGATCGCGTGCGGGCGGAAGAACTGCTCGAGCTCTCGCGAGGGCAGGCCGCGGTGTAGGTGTCTTATGCCGATGGAAGCGCGCACCCTCCTTCGACACCACGGGTCTTACCGTCTTGCCATTAGTTCCGCAGTTGTGGCGTAGGTTCTGTGCAGTCTGGCGCAAAGACAACAAGCGTCAGCTGCCGCTCGCCACGGTAGTACAAGCACTCCAGGAGTGTATTGGTGATCGCCCGGTACACCCGCAAACTATCGAGGCTGATTGTCGCTGCTCACACTACATGCCACTTCCTGGAGTTCGAAGTTACGATCCCTCCAGGAGAAAATTTCGGCCTCACCGATCGTTGCCGCAGTCGCGAGATAGCGGCGGCCCGCTGACGGTGACCAGCACCGATCACGCCCTTCTGGCTGGCGTACTCAGCTGGAGCGAGGGATGTGCGAACCCCAACAAGGTCGGTGTGTATACGCGTGTCGCAAACTACGCGACGTGGATATCAGCGTATGAAGCTCATACGACCAAGCCATCGCGACTTCGTAGGCAGCCCTGGACAAGTATCTGCCTGGGGCTGGCGCAAGGCATAGGTTGCGACCGTCAGGCCCTCACTATCGAACGCTGGTCAGCGTATCAGCGGCCGGTCAATTCCCTGCGATTGGCCGCTCTGTTTGACTGATGCCACTGCTTTCGGCGTGCGCAAAAGGCTTGAAGGTCAGCGCGATGAGCGCCGCTCCGAGTCCCATGCCGAAGCTGGCTAGGTAAAGCCAACCATAACTGCCGCGGGCGTCGAAGATCCAACCACCCAACAGCGGACCGGACGCCATCCCCAGGCTACCGGCCATGGCGCTGGCGCCGATGATGGTTCCGATCATGCGTAAGGGAAAATTCTCACGAATAATCACCGAGTAGAGCGGCATCACGCCCGCGTAAGTAAAGCCGAACAGTGTCGCGGCGGCGTAAAATTCCGAGAGACTGCGCGTGAAGTAGTAAGCCAACGCGCCGCAGGCCTGAATGAACAGCCCTGCGACCAGCACTCGCTTGGCTCCAAACCTGTCACCCAGAAAACCGAATCCCAGCCGGCCAGCCAGGCCTGCCAGTCCTTCGACACTGTAGATCGAAACGGCAGCAAGGGATGCAATCCCACAGCTCATGGCATAACTGACGGTGTGGAAGATGGGTCCCGAATGAGTCGCACAGCAGCTGAAGTTCGTGAGCAGCAGAATCGTGAACTGCGGCGACCTGATCGCCTCGCCCACTGTCATGGCCTCTTTGGCGTCGGTATCCGCACGACCAGGGTCCTGCACCGCCTCCAGGGCCGGCGGACGACGCACCAGGAAGGAAGTGGGAATCATAACGACCGCGGCGATTCCGGCAATGATCAGGAGCGACGTGCGCCAGTCGTGCCGGAGGATGAGCCAGGCGGCGATGGGCGACATGGTCATTGGAGCCATTCCCATTCCCGCCGAGACCAACGACACCGCCAGACTTCTTTGAGTATCGAACCATCCGGTCACCGTGGCCATCATCGGCGCAAAAATCGCGGACGTTCCAATGCCGACCAGCAAACCAAACACCACTTGGAATTCGAACAGTGAGCGGCTGAACGCCGCCAGCGCCAGGCTCACCGCCAACAGACAGGAGCCGGCGAGCACCACCCTCCGCGGTCCGAAGCGATCCGTCACCGTACCCCAGAAAATGCTGCCGAAGGCCATGGCAAGAAAACCAATGGTCATCGCCATGGATATGCCCGTGCGTGACCAGCCCGTGGTTGCGGTCATGGGAACCAGAAAAACGGGCAACGAGAACATCGCCCCGATGGCGACGCATCCCAAGAGGGCCCCTGACGCGACAATTACCCAGCGATAAGGCGGATTAGACACCTCACGACTCCTTCCGGCAGAACTCGTGGCGAACGCTTGCCACGCTAATACTGCTGCTCACCTGGAACAAGGACGATTGTGCACCGCTGCCTCCGACATGTTGATCGCGAGAAATAGGGAGCTGAAGACCAGGGCAGCCGGCCGGTGGATGCAGACACAGGGGATCAAGCCCCGATGGCTGATCAATTAACTGTCAGGCTCCTGAAGAACGATTCAGCCACGGCGTTGTCCCAACAGTTGCCTCGGCGGCTCATGCTGGGCTCGAGACGATTGGTTCGGCAGAAGCGGCGCCAGTTGTCGCTACTGTACTGACAACTCTTGTCAGAGTGAATGACGGTTCCACGCGGTCGCCGTCGTTAGACCGCCATCAAGACGGCGTCGAGGACCAGCTGGCGGTGGATCGTCGCCCTGGTTGCCCATCCAATGCTGACCCATCTGCACGAGCAGATCGCCGCAGCACCCCGGCTCATGGCGCGCGAGCAGATGCACGACATTACCTGGCGCTGATGCTCGAGCTCCTACTGCAAGGTGCGCGTCACAACTATTCGAGCTGCTCGACAGCGAAGCGTGTACGGGCGCGTCAGCCTCGCACGTGCGACGCGCGTGCGCATTGATCGATGCTCGTATCAGTGAGCCTCTATCCGCCTGATGGGCCCTGCGTTGGAATTTCGCGGGAAAATGTTCTCTTTGAGTAGAAGTAAATCTGAGATTCCCTAACGTCGGCAACGAAAGCTTTCGGCGCGGTTCACGTTGCCACTGCCGTCATAGCGTGCGACTTGCGGATACGCACATGGCTGCCGTTAAGCATGAAACGAACGAGCCGCCATTGGCTAACCCGTCATCGCCGACTGGCGATCTCCCTCCTTCTTGCCGTCTCAGTGACCTCGTACGCCCACGACCGACTAAAGTCGCCGGGCATCCTCGCCGCATCGACTGTCGCCATAACATCGATAGCCCACTGCTGCCAAACAAACACACCAGCACTCGTTTGTGCGAGTCCTGCGATACGCTTGGCCGCATTGAGCGACCGTAGGTCGGTGAAGAGGCCCGCGTGGTGATGTGGCTCGAGATTCGTTCAACGCCCAGGGGTTGGCACGATGGCACCTGTCAGTTGGCCGGGCCCAGCGCGGGTGCACGTCCGGCGTCCATGAGCGCTTGCAGTTGGGACGTCAGCGCGGGAAGCGCGCTCGCATTCCACGCCGTGTCGAACACGCCGTAGGTCTCCGCCGCGCCATACGTACGACCGGTGGATTGTGTTCCGTTCACTGCCCAGTACGACCAGTCCAGGCTCTCTTTTCGTAGATAGGTGGTGAGAAAACCGAACCACGCACCCGTGCCGCTCGAGCGATCTCCGCTTACACACGCAGTTGCCGTGTTGCACGTCCCGAACTCGCCGATCCAGATCGGCTGCGGATCATTTCCGCTCACCAGATAACCCCAACGCGGACTCATTCTGCTGACGTAATCGCCGTATCCAGTGAGCGCGGAGTAGTTAAAGCCGTAGTCGTGCGCCTCGTAGACCAGGTGATTCGGTGCATCGAGCCGCACCGGCAGGCCAGCCACACCGGAGAGGTCGAGCGCGAAATTGACGCCCTCAACGAAGATGAGCAGCTTTGGATTCACGCCCAGGACCGCATTGCCTCCGCGTTGCGCCGCTGCGTGCCAATCTGTAGAGGCACTACCACCCCAGGTAGCAGGACCGCGGGGCTCGTTGCGCAGGTCGGCGCCGATCACCCAGGGGTTGCCGGCGTAACGCCGCACGATGCCCTGCCAATCGGCGATCCAACTGCTCTCCGGGTATCGTGAGTTGTACCAAAGCGTATTGCCGTCAGTCTCGCTGCAACACCATTCCGCACTGCTGTTGTGATTGTCGAGAATCACCATGATTCCCGCACTGGACAGAGCACTGATCACCCGATCGAGAACCGTCAGGGCGCGCTCGCCCTTCATGTTGGTATTCGCCGCGACCGCGTGCCTGGGGACGACGGGATTGCGCTCGTACAATTCGTTTGACCAGGGCAGTCGGACGGCGTTGAACCCCAGAGCCTTGATGTGACTGACGATGCTCGTTAAGGAGGCCGTCTGCAGTCCGCCGACGACGTAGTCCGCTGATTCGGCGCCATACCAGTTCACCGCATTCAGGCGCACTCGCCGCTCGTTACTGTCCACGATGTGCGGGCCCGCGGTGTACAGGGGAAATGCGGGCTGGGCCGTGCACACGCGAGCGCAGCAGAATAAAACGATTGCAAGCGCGATGCTGCGGGAATGGGGATAGACGTACATCATGCTCTTTAGGCGGTCGCCGCGCAGTGAGTCCGTATGAACTCCTCATGAGCCGGCATTCGCGCAACCGCCGCGGCTGTTACGGCAGCTATATGAGAAAGCCGTGCCTTGGCGTCCTCAAACGGGATCGCGCCAGCGAGCGGATCGTACGAATCGGCTCCCAGGCCCTGTCCGTCCATGATCGCGAGCCAGCTTGTTTTCGTGAACAGTTCATTCGCCTCCCGGAAGACGCGTCCCGTAGCGCGATAGATCCGTATGCGCTCCTCCAGGCTCTCCGGAATCGCCATCGTCCGAACGTGATTCCAGTACGGCGTGTCGGCGCGTTCTGTCGCATGGTAGTGAAAGATGAGGAAGTCGCGGACGCTCTCGAACTCCTGCGTCATCAAACGGTTGTAGCGACGCGTGTCGGCTGGTTCAAAGCCGCGCGTTGGCAGCATCTCGAGCAGGCGAGCGATGGACACCTGGATCAGATGGATGCTGGTGGATTCGAGCGGCTCCAGGAATCCGCTGGACAGCCCTAGGGCAACGCAGTTTTTGACCCAGGACGCGCTTCGTCTTCCGGCCCGAAATCGCAGCACGCGCGGCTCGGACAGCGCCGGGCCATCGATGTTGGCCAGGAGCGTTGCGGTCGCTTGATCGTCAGAAAGCTGATGACTCGCGTACACGTAACCATTACCAATGCGGTGTTGGAGCGGAATACGCCATTGCCACCCGGCGCCCCGCGCGGTGCAGCGGGTATACGGAGTGATTGCCCCAACCTTGTCTGACGGCACGGCGACAGCCCGATCATTGGGCAGCCACTGCCCCCAGTCTTCAAACGGAGTGCCAAGAGCTGTGCCGAGCAGAAGCGATCGAAAGCCGGAGCAATCGATGAACAGGTCAGCGGCGATCCGTCCGCCGTCGGAAAGCGTAACCGCCTCGATGAACCCGTCCTCACCGCGCAACGAGACGTCCACGATCTTTCCTTCGCGCCGGACCACGCCGGCACGCTCTGCGTAGGTGCGCAGAAAACGGGCATAGAGTGCGGCGTCAAAGTGATAGGCGTAGCCGATGTATGACAATGGCGTGTTGCCGCCGGCCTGCGGGCGCATGAATCGGCCTGCGCGCGCGGCGCTGGCGCAGATTGAATAAGCGTCAAGCGGGTAGGAATCACCCGTCTGACGAAGACGGTGCCACAGGCCTTCAAACGGCACGGGTCCGATATCGTGGCCGTAGACGCCGAAGGGATGAAAGTAGCTGTGGCCCGGCCGAAGCCAGTCGATGAATTCGATCCCGAGCTTGAAAGTGCCCATCGTCGCCCGGACGAATTCGTTCTCATCGATCCCGAGCAGCGCATTGAATAGCTGGATTGGCGGGATCGTTGCCTCGCCGACGCCGACGATCCCAATCTCCTCGGATTCGATCAGAACAATCTGCGTCGCGCGGGTGCCCAGCACCCGCGCGAGCGCGGCGGCGGCCATCCATCCCGCGGTGCCGCCGCCGACGATGGCGATGCTTTTCAGCCGGCCAGTGTCGCGTGAGTCAGAAGACACTACAGCGACTCAGCATCAGAACGTCGCGCGCAAGGACAAGCTGAATCGCCGATCGTTCAGCGTGTACTGCAATGGCTGGCTCGGCGTACCGATGTAAGTGACGTTCATCCGGTTCAGGAGATTCACACCGTCCACCGACACTGCCACGTGCGACGTCAGGTTGTAGCCGAGCGAAGCATCGAGCGATGCATAGGGCTCCTGGAACTGCGGGATGCCGTTCGCGCCGCTTCCATACGTCGTATCGAGATATTTGTCACGCCAGCTCCAGGCGACGCGCGCCGTCACCGGTCCCTTCTCGTAGAGACCCACGAGGTTGTAGCTGTTCTTCGATAGCTTTTCCAGGGGGACTTGCGTGGGGAAGCTGCTTCCGGCAACCGCAAACGGGTTCGACACGTTACTGTTGACGTAGGTGTAGTTGACCTGCATCCCCAGGCCGCTCAGCAGCCCCGGCAGGAAATCGAAGAACTGCTGATAGGCAACCTCGAAGCCCTTGATCTTGCCGTTCCCCGTGTTGAGGTTGGTCCCGATGTCGTAGTCAATGCCACCGAAGGAGCGCACGACGGTGCCGCTCGCCAAAAACCCGTTCACGTTCTTGTAGAAAGCGCCCGCGGTAACCGAGCCAGCCGGTGCGAAATACCATTCGAGCGTGGCGTCGTAATTGGTCGAGGTGATGGGGTTGAGGTAAGGGTTGCCGGAGCTGCCGGTCGGGTGCCCCGTGATCGGATTGAGTTGGTTCGGCAAGCTCAGGTTGACGTTGGTGGACATCTGGTCGAAATTCGGCCGGGCGAAGGACTTCGAGTACGCAAAGCGCGCCTGGAGCTGCTCGGTCAGGTGCGTGCGCAGATTGAAGCTGGGCAACGCCTTGACGTAGTTGCGGTCCACCGAGATAGGAGACATCGTGCCGTCGCCGTTGAACACGGTTCCGACGGATCCAGTCTTCGTATAAACAACCCTCACACCGGCGCTGCCATCGACATTCAGTCCGAAAATGCTGTGTTTGAAATCGCCCGACAGATAGGTGGAGAGCGTCTTCTCGGTCTGATGATTGAGATCGCCAGGCGTAAACTGAGTCTTCGGTTTCATACCGAACAGCGCCTCGGTCTTCGTCAGGCTGTCGAACAGGTTGCTGCCTGACTCGAATGCGGGATAGAGAATGCCGCCTGTCAACGTCTTGCTGTCGAAGAAGCCGCTCGACGGTCCGCCCATCGCCAACTCGGGATGCGCTGACACCGGCACAAAGGCAACACCGGGGGGCGCGCTGCAGTTCGGAGCCCCGGGAATCAGGCAGAAGGCGTTCCAGGTGCCACGCAGATCGACCGTGCTGTCGGCGTAGCGAACTCCGGTGCGCAGCTTGTCGAGGAAGCTGCCCTCCACGTCGTATTCCAGATCCGAGCGCAGCGCGGTCTGGTCGGCGTCATTGCGTTGGAGGGAATCGGCCATGTAAGTGAAAGCGTAGTTGGCTGGATTGGACAGCAGTGCCGGATTGCGGACGTTCCAGCGCGGCAGGTTCCCGCGCAGGTCGAAGTCGACTGTGCTCTGGTGAAGAGCCGTATACGGGGTTTCCCCGGTCTGGTCGTAGAGCGAGATGACGAAGCCGTTGCGATCGGCGTTATAGCTCGAGTTCAGGTACTGCGCGTCGAAGGTCACCTTGACGCGATCGGCGACGTCCCACTTCGCATTCAGCGTGTAGTTACCGGTCTCCTCTGTGAGGTCCTGATCGAACCGAGCTGATTCGAACACCTGGTTCGCGAGCGTTCCGGATGTCGCATAGCCCGAGCCATCGAAGGTGAACGCCGCTCCGTCCAGCGGGGTAGTCGTCGGATTGCCGTTGTTGTTGTTGTAGTAGTACTTGCCCTGACGGAAGAACTTGTAACGCCAGTACGTCGCCTGGGCCGTCAGCAGCAGGCGGTCGCTGGGCCGCCATTGGTACGCGCCGTCGAGGCCGAGCCGCTTCCGATCGCCGCCATCGTCATAAATCTGCTCACCGAACGGCACCTGGGCATTGGCTGGGGCACCGGGAATGTTGGTACCCGCCGGAATCGGTCCGTACGCGCCGATCAGTAGTGCGTCCTGACGGTATGCACTTTTGCCATAGCTCACGTCCAGCAGCGCGCCCATCTCGCCAACACCGGTATCGAAGCGATCGCTGTAGAGCGCCGAAGCGGCGGGGTCGAACTTGCTCGCGCGGTCGTAGTAGTTGCCCTTCAAGGTCCCACTGACCAACCGGCCGGGGGCATCGAACGGCAGTCGGGTCCTGATGTTCACGACGCCCGCGATGTCTCCCTCGATCGTGTCCACCGGCGGGTTTTTGAACACATCTATGCCGGCGAGCAGCTCGGGCGGAATGGCCTGGAGATCGAGCGTGCGGCTTCCGGCAGCCGAAATAGCCTCGCGGCCATCGATGAAGTTGCTCACCTGCGTGAGGCCGCGGACCGTGATGGCAGGTTGGGTACGATGATCGAAATCCGTGTCTCCCTCGCCATAACGACGCTGGATCTGGATGCCGGTTATCCGTTGCAGCGCTTCGACGGTGTTGACGTCAGGCAGCTTGCCGATGTCCTGGGCCTGCACGGAGTCCACAATCTGAGGCGCGTCGCGTTTGATCGTCTGCGCGGAATCGAGCGAAGCGCGCACACCGGTGACGACGATTTCCTGGACGTTGCTGGATTGCGCCCTCGACTGCTCGCCAGAGCTGGAACCATTGTCCGGCGCGTTCTGCGCATATGACGCCTGAGCAGCTACACAGAGCGCCAGTGTGGCGCTGACAAACTGACGGATTCGACCTAACTGCATGTGCCCCCCTTCCCGGTGAAATTTTTTTTCCGGGCTACCAGATCGATAATGCAATTATTCTAATTATATGACAAGTATAATTTGTATGAGTATTCGGGGAGCATCAGGTTCGATCGCAACGTCACTTCGTTTTGGCTGAATGACAGCGATGTCATGTCGAAAAACGGACCAGGGGCATGGGCCCAACGCCTGTCCGAAGACGATCATTCGGCTCAAACACTCAGATTTGATTGAGGGCACGAAGCGTTCCGCGAGCGCATCGTATATAACAGGACTGTAAGAAGAAGACTTACAACAACATCGCAGGTAGGTTGTCTTCCAACGGTGCGCCCACGGCTGAGAAGAAGACGAAGTTGTGAATGACGGTGGCGGCCGCGACCAGCGTCTCAGGCGAAGTCTTAGAGAGTTGGTCATGTCGAAAAATTGTGACGACTACGGTGAAGGCTGAGCTGGACGTTTCGATCATCGGTGCCAACTGTTTAGGCAGCGTTACGCGCTTCGAAGGACCAGTTTCCAGATACGCGCCCGGCTCGCCGAAGCCCTTCGTGCTGCGGGTTGCTCTGGAATCAGGGAGCGGCGGAACCAGCTCCTGAAATCCATTAACTGACCGGCGCTCGTTCTGAAGTGATCCACTTCGGGTGCGGGGCGAGATGCCGTGGCGCACTACTGGGACTGACGCCAGGCTCATCGATCTGCAGACACAATCCCAAGAATGAACCCAACATCCGGACAGTAGCTCCTCGAGCTCGCCCGCGAGCGTCATCAAACTCGTAGCGCATCGCTGAGCCGGCCATCATCCAGCTCGAGCGCATCATGTGTTCCCCGAATTTCGTGAAATCATCCAGGTGCTCAAAAGCAGCAGCGCACGGTGCCTTCAGATCGACTGAGCTCTCGAGGTGCTGCGTGACATCACTCAATGGCCTCATGATCCGCCGGGGTCTTAGCCGCAGCCACGGTGGCTGCATCCGGTGGCGCCGCGCTTGCCGTGAATGCGGCGAATGTTGAACCGAGAGCGACCACCGCGGTGATCACCATTTTTGTTGTCAGTTTCATTGACTGCGCTCCTGCGCAAGATTCAGTTGATGCACCTGAGGCCCGGGGCGCAGCTGACGCGCACACCGCTCACCTACATAAGCTATGACTTCTCCAGACTCGACACGCAGTTGATCAGACGAACGAACCTTCACACGGCATCGATCGGATCAAGCACCAGGGCAGCGCGCTCGGCAAGATCGTGGATTGTTGAAAGGTAATGTTTGTAATGCGGAGTCGCATGATGGGCAGCCGCGGCCGCCTCATCGAGATAACGTTCCTCAATGACAAAGCATTCGAGGTCAGCCTTGTCCCGCCACGAGTTGTACTGCAGATTCCCCGGCTCGGCACGGCTCGGACTCACCATGCCAGTGAGCAATGCACGAAGTTCTTCGGCCTTTCCTGGCCATGCGACAAGGATCGCGACGACATTCACTGAAATTCGCATGAATTTTTTCCTTGAGAACGTCTCCGGGAGTACGGAAAAAAACGCGCCCCGGCTTTCCTGGTCAGGCTGCTTTTTCCTTGCGAGCAGCCAGCATCTCGATGAGCTTCGCGGCGATCGGAAGATCGGACCTCGGATTCGGACCTCGGATTCTGACCCGTGATGAGCTCGCGGTCGACAATCACGTGGGGCTCAAAATCTGGCCCAATGATTACCTCGCGTCGTACGAGGCTGCCGACTGCTCGGAACTGCCAGCAAAGCTGGCATCCGCGATCTGTTCGCACTGGGGGTGCACACTGACATCACGCGTTCGAGGGAGCACGACGAGAGCGGGATCAGATTGACGCTGTCCGTCCGGATTCCCGCAAGGACATTCATGACCGCTTCCGACTCCCCGGGTGCGACACGCCTTTTTTTGCCAAATTTTGCCAAAAGCGCTACGATTCAGGCATGAGCACGATGAATATCTCCCTGCCTGATTCGCTCAAAGATTTTGTCGACGAGCAGGTCAACGAGCGTGGCTACAGCACGAGCAGCGAGTACGTGCGCGAACTCATACGAAAAGATCAGGACCGTCTGCGGTTGCGCGGTCTTCTGCTCGCAGGCGCTGAATCTGCACCGACCAAGCCCGTTGATGAAGCCTACTTCGATCGCCTGCGCCGAAAGGTCAAATCGGGGAAGCCAGGCACTCGCCGGTGACGCCGAAACCCGTTATCCCTCGTGAGCGCGCTGAGCGGGACATCAACGAAGCAATCGACTACTACTCGAGCGAAAATGCGCCGGAAGCCGCGTTAGGCTTCATCGATGCGTTGGAACAGGCGTATCATCATATTGGAGGCCATCCAGACACGGGCTCATCGCGCTACGCCGGTGAGTTGAATCTTCCCGGTCTGCGCTTCTGGCGTTTGAAGAAGTACCCGCATCTGGTGTTCTACGTGGAGCGGAGTAGTCACATTGATGTCTGGCGCGTGCTCCATGGAATGCGCGATATTCCGTCATGGATGCAGGATCCTGATTTGACCTGAAGAGTGCAGATCCGGGCATCTGAATTCTGGAATACTCCGAGACCCTAATGAGAAGGTCACATCGGATAGGCAGAGCGTCGCGACGATGGAACGGACCCTATGCGGCATCGATGAGAGGCGCCAAGCTGTAGGATGTCGGGCTGATCGAGAGTCGTGGACGCGCAAGCCCCTGACTAACCTTTGCTTGTTTGCTTGATCTCGATTAACAACACATCTTCGTCGATCTCGGAATCATGAATCCGAAATCCCTCTAATAGATCGGGATCGACGTCCAGGACCTTGGCGACGGCCGCACGTGCATCGCGAGGGATGTTCGCCGGGAATTTGCCAGGGTGCTAGCGAGGGTATGGAGGCGTTCTGCACCACGCGATTTCATAACCACCGCCCACGTCGCAGTGACCATGAGTATCATCGCCTTGAAAGTGCGGCTGATGGCGAAAAGCCGTGTAGCGTCCAACCGTGGCGCGTGTGGCCTCGTCAAGCTGTTGCCACATTTTCGATTGGCTAAGCAGTTCAAACGGCACCTCGACTCGGATCTTCTCGAGATCGCCCAAGTGATCCTCGAAGGACGGCTTTGGTGGCTCGTTGGTCGCCGCCAAGGAAGCCCCCGTCGCCGTATACAGTGACGACGCATACGTGGCGTCCACGGGCGCGCTGGCCGGAACGCTGTTCGACCTCCAACGCGTCGAGGTGCTGCGCGGCCCTCAAGGCACCCTCTTCGGGCGGAACGCAACAGGCGGACTGATTCAATACATCAGCAACGAGCCCACCGACCAGCCCCAGGCCTACTTCGACCTGACTGGCGGCAACTATGAAGAGATCGACAGCGAGGGCGCGGTCAGCGGCCCCCTTGCAAGCGGGCTGGACGGCCGCGTGTCGTTTTCAACCGCGAAACACGATGGATATGTTCGCAACTTGATCGCGCACGACATCAACGACCAGGACCAGTACGCGGGACGGCTGCAGCTGCTGTACAAACCCACGGAGAGCTTGGACTTGTTGCTCAAGCTGCACGGGCTCATAAACAACCACGAGACTGCAGGCAATTACTCCTGGGCGGCCTCCTACCCGGACGCTACCGGACGCGGTGCGTTCACCCCCGGACAGCCGGACTTCAATGGTTACGTGAAGACTGATCCGAGCCCGTTCGTGCAGGACAAAGATCGACGCGGAATCTTCAACCGCAGCGTCTGGGGCGCTACTGGGACGGCGACCTGGAGGACCGACGGGTTTACTCTCACTTCCGTCAGCGATTACCTGAGGGTGCAGAAGCGTTACGGTGAGGACTCAGACATGTCCCCGCTTCCGGTCTTCAACTACGACGTGTTCTACCACTACCAACAGTTCTCGGAGGAGCTGATCGTGAATGGCGAGGCCGCCGGGGGCGCGCTGCGCTGGGTGGGCGGTGCCTATTACCTGAACTACCGCACGACCATGGATGCGATAACGAACTTCAATCCCGCGTACAACAATTTTTGTTTCGGAGGTGCGCCGGGCCTGGGCTGCTCGCCTGGCGAGGGAGTGGGGGACGCTCATTTTACGCTGCGTACGAGCTCGCCCGCTGCATTCATGCAGTTGGAATTCGATCTCGCGCCGCGTTGGACCTTGATCGGCGGGGCGCGCTACACCTACGACGACAAACGCTTCGACTATACCTTCGACAGCCGGACGAGTCCTTTCCCGTCGCTGCAGCAGTATCTGCACTACGCGCCTTCGACCTATCCTGCGGCTGCACGCGATTGGAATATTTTCACCGGGAAGGTTGAGCTCGACTACAAACCTGCCCGCAATACTCTCCTCTACACCAGAGCCAACCGGGGCGCCAAAGGAGGCGGCTGGTCAGCCACCTCCGCCGCACCGGTCGACCCTGACTTGTTGCCGTACGATCAGGAGCGGCTCACGAGCTACGAAACAGGCTTCAAATCGACCTTCTGGGAAGGCCGGGCGCGGTTGAACGCAGATGTGTTTTATTACGACTACCACAACTATCAGGGCTTCTTTCTGAATGGCGCGACTGAAGTGGTGGAGAACGTGAACGCACGCGATAAGGGTGGAGAGTTCGAGCTGGCGCTCGTTCCGGCGCACGGCCTGAACGTGCAGCTCGGTGTCTCGCATCTCGAGACCATCGTGCCCTTCGTACCGACGCCCTCTGGAATTGTCCTTCCTGCGCAGATGCCGCAGGCTCCTCACTGGAGCTTCAACGCCGTCGCGCGCTACGAATGGCCGATGCTCGGCGGCCAGATGTCACTCGAGGCGGACGGCAAGTACAGCACCTATCAGTACCTGGAGCTCGTCAACGCGCCGGTCGACTACCAGCCCGCCCGCTCTCGACCGACTTACAGTGCGTGAAGTGCTCAAAGTTGTGCCCATCAATCGGTCAACGCTCTTTCGCTGGGTTAACAGTGGGCGGTTTCCCAAGCGCCATAAGGCGGGCGGTTGGCTGCGATCTGACATCGAAAAATGGCTGACAGCGCACGAGGGCGAGGAGCACTGAAGGAGACGGAACGACAGAAGCTATCAGCGCCGGCGCCAACGCGCATGGACTGAGGTCTTCTCCGAAGGAGGAGTATTGATCGTGAGGAAGATGGAAGAACGAATCGCGACCCTGAAAAAGCAACTCAAGACGCTCCAAGGCCAGCACGTAAAATTGGAAGCCAAGCGAAAACGCGAGGAGGCGCAGCGTGCAAAAAAGGATGATACACGCCGCAAATTGCTTGCGGGCACCGTGGTCCTCGAGAAAGTCGCGCGCGGTAAAATTGAGGAAGCACAGTTTTGCGAGTGGCTGAATGGCGCTCTTACGCAAAGAGAAGACCGCGCCTTGTTCAATTTGTGAGCTCAGAAGTCGCCGCCCTCCGGGCCGGCGGCATGACCCTGCGCTCAGTGATTGAGAGGAGATGACCCGGTTTCTGATCACTTGTCGAGGGCGGCCCTCGAACAGGTTCAGCTCGTATGTCTCAAAGCGACCCATAGCAGTCGACCAGGTGGCCATCGATCAGCTCGCCCGAAAGAAGTCAGCCGCAGACCCCTCACTTCACTTCAGAGGACTACGGCGGTTCTGCCCATGCGGTGCCGACGGCCTGGTTGATTCGGGAACGCAATGTTGGTAAGACCGACTTCGACGCAGGACACGCTGTGCGGCTTGGTCCGCAGCTCCGGGTAAATCTGGCCTGACCACGTTCTGTAATGTGGCAAAGTGGTCCGACTAACAACTTGGTCTTTGAGAGTGATTTGGAAGTGAAAACAAAGCAGATAACACACAAGTCACTGATCCAGAGCACGGCAATGATGGCAGTCGCGGCGTTGACCTTATTCTTTTGCGCGGCAGGTAATAGCCGGGCTCAAAAGTTTGAAAGCCTGGGTAGCACCCCGCCAATGGGCTGGAACAGCTGGAACAAATTTGCCTGCGATATCGACGAACGCCTGATCCGCGAGACCGCCGATGCCATGGTCAAGACGGGCATGAAGGACGCCGGCTACCAGTACGTGAACATTGACGATTGCTGGCAGGGCCAGCGCGACGCCGACGGCAACATCCAGCCCGACCCCAAGCACTTCCCATCCGGCATAAAGGCGCTGGCGGACTATGTGCATGGCAAGGGACTCAAGCTGGGCATCTACTCGGACGCCGGCGCGACCACCTGCGACGCCCGTCCCGGTAGCCGCGGCCACGAGTATCAAGATGCGCTCACCTATGCGCGCTGGGGCATCGACTACGTCAAGTACGACTGGTGCGACACCCAGGGCATAAGCGCCGAAGCGGCCTACACCACCATGCGCGACGCGATCGCCAACTCGGGCCGTCCGATGCTGTTCAGCATGTGCGAATGGGGCATCAGCAAGCCGTGGGAGTGGGCCGGCCAGGTTGCCCATTCGTGGCGCACCACGCCCGATATCTATAATTGCTTCGACTGCGAATACAGTCCCGGTTTGTCGACTGGTCTGGGCGTGCTGCGCGTCCTCGACAGGCAGGCAGGCCTGCGCAAGTTCGCAGGGCCCGGCCACTGGAACGATATGGACATGCTCGAAGTGGGCAACGGCATGAGCGAGGATGAAGACCGCGCCCATCTGTCGATCTGGGCCATGATGGCCTCGCCCCTCATCCTGGGCACCGACCTGCGTTCCATGCCCGAGTCGACCCGCCGCATCCTGACCAACCCCGGCGTGATCGCGGTGAACCAGGACAAGCTGGGTGTGCAGGCGCTGCGCGTCATGGTCGACGGTCCGCTGGAGATCTATGCCAAGCCGCTCGACGGCGGCCAGTGGGCACTGATGTTCCTGAACCGCTCCAACCAGGCTGTCGATGTTCACCATGACTGGAAGGCGCAAGTCCTGACAGATGACCTGAGCAAGCGGTCGGTCGATTTCAAGCAGACTGTCTACCGCTGGTCCGACCTGTGGAGCAAGAAGACGGGCGACACCAGAGCCAAACTGCAAGCACGGCTGGCGCCGCACAGCGTGCTGATGCTGCGCCTGACCGGCCCTGCGAAACCATAGGGCGCAGCGGAGCCTGTCAAGCTATGACGAACAATCAGAAATTCCTGTTCTCCCGCTCGTTCTTCTGGGGCTTGGTGGCCGCTGTGATCGTCCACGCCGACCTTTCCGCTGCCGCTGACGTCTCGCCTGGCCGTGACGCGAATGTGGGATGGCGGTTTATTCGCGGCGAACAAGTCGGGGCCGAAGCGCCCGATTTTGACGATTCGACCTGGCGGGTGGTCGATCTGCCGCACGATTGGAGCATCGAGTCAGAGCGGGAGGCTGATGCGGCAAAGGGACCTCATGATCCAACAACCCCCGAAGGCCCGAGTGTCGGATACCTGCGTGGCGGCATCGGCTGGTACCGACTTCACTTTCGCACCGAGCCGACCGACGCTGGGAAGGAGCTCGAGCTGATCCTTCATGGCGCCCAGCAGGAGGGCGATATCTGGGTCAACGGCAACCACGTCGCGTTTCAACCGCATGGATACATCTCGCGCGTGGTCGAAATCGCGCAGCACTTGAAGCGAGAATCGCGGGACAAT
>Ga0207641_10001871_pt1 | contig 20210 bp, 13 predicted proteins | sample KBSSwiS62_FD_184306 | JGI IMG/M metagenome (GOLD analysis project Ga0207641, IMG submission 184306) | Switchgrass rhizosphere microbial communities from Kellogg Biological Station, Michigan, USA - KBS Switchgrass S6-2 (SPAdes) (version 2) | ecosystem: Host-associated > Plants > Roots >... | reverse complement strand
CGACTCCGGCGGCGACTCGTCAGGCTCGGGCGGCGGCAACCACGACTCGCGCAGCGAGACGACCCGCTCGGGCAGCGCGGGCTGGTCCACCGGTTCGGGCGGCGACCAGGGCGGCTCGGGCGACGCTCGGCCCGGCGACTCCGGCACCTCCGACGGGGGAGGCGACGGCGGATCCTCGGATGAGTCCGGGTGACCACCGCCTGCCGCCGCGGACCCACGGACCGGGACCGGACCGGGGGGTGGAGCGGAACGTCCACTGCGCGAGCGTTCCGCTCCACCCTCCGAGACGGGCGCTCCCGCGTGGCACCTCGGATCCGGGGGTCCGCGCAGGTAGCGTGCCGGCCGTGACCGCAGCACCCACGGCCCCGCAGGCTGCCGCCCTCCCGGAGCACGTTCGCGTCGCGTTCGGGGTCAAGGACGCGATCCCGCGCCCCGTGGTGTGGGCGGGTCAGCGCGCCTGGCACTGCGACGACGTGCTGCTGCGCCCCGTCGCGGACAACGCCATGGCCGCCTGGTCGGCCGGGGTGCTGGAGAACCTGGACGTCGAGGCCGTGCGGCTCGCCCGCCCGGTGCGCAGCTCGGACGGCCGTTGGGTCGTCGCGGGCTGGGCCGCCTCCCGCTTCCTGGCCGGGGCGTCCGAGCCGCGCCATGACGACGTCGTCTCCGCCGGTCTGCGCCTGCACGCCGCGACGGCCGCGGTGCAGCGCCCGCGGCTGCTGGACAACCGGGACGACCTGCTCTCCCGCTCCGCCGCCGCCGCGTTCGGCGAGCGCCGCTTCGCCCTGGACGAGGCCTCCGGCGGCAAGCTCTTCACCGAGCTCGCCGCGCACCGCCGCCCGTTGAAGTCCCCGCCGCAGGTCGTGCACGGGGAGCTGTTCGGCGCCGTCCTCTTCGACGGGGACGGGGTGCCGGTGGTGCTGGACCTGGTCCCCTTCTGGCGCCCGGCCGAGTGGGCCGCGGCGGTCGTCGTCGTCGACGCGATCGCCTGGGGCGGGGCGGACGAGGGTCTGATCGACCGCTGGGCCCATCTGGACGAGTGGCCGCAGGCCCTGTTGCGGGCCGCGCTCTACCGGTTGGCCCTGCACGCCCAGCACCCGGACGCGTCGGCACGCAGCGTGGCCGGCCTGGAGCGGGTGGCCGGGCTCGTGAGCGCCCGGCTCTAAAAGATCTCACACTGCTGACCAGCGCTTTGTGACCTCACACCGCAGCCCGTCGAAGGTGAGCGGGGCTTTGCGCTGGCGTCACACAGGGCCACCCCAGGGTAATCCGCTGTGCCTACCGTCCGACGCAACCGAGATTCGGCCGCGAACTGGAGGGCACGTGACAGCCACCGCAGAAGGATCCGTCGCCACGACGGAGGCGAACATCGTCGACCGTGGCCCGATCAAGGGGCGGTGGATCCAGCACTGGGACCCGGAGAACGAGGGGTTCTGGGAGCGGACGGGCAAGTCCATCGCCAACCGGAACCTCTGGGCATCGATCTTCGTCGAGCACATCGGGTTCTCGGTCTGGACCCTGTGGGCGGTCTTCGTCCTGTTCCTCGGCCCCGAGTACCACGTCGACGCGGCGGGCAAGTTCTTCCTGGGCGCGACGGCGACCCTGGTCGGCGCGCTGCTGCGGGTGCCCTACACCTTCGCGGTGGCCTGGATCGGCGGGCGGAACTGGACCGTGGTGTCCGGCCTGCTCCTGCTGATCCCCACGATCGCGGCGGCGTTCGTCCTGCAGCCCGGCACCTCCTACACCACCTTCGTGGTGATGGCGTGCCTGGGTGGCTTCGGTGGCGGCAACTTCTCGTCGTCGATGTCGAACATCAACACCTTCTTCCCGGAGGGCAAGAAGGGCGCCGCGCTCGGCCTCAACGCCGGTGGCGGCAACCTCGGCGTCTCGTTCATCCAGCTGATCGGTCTGCTCATCATCGCGACCGCGGGCGCCGGGCACCCGAAGCTGCTGCTCGCGGTCTACATCCCGCTGATCGTCATCTCCTCGATCGTCGCCGCGTTCGCCATGGAGAACATCGCGAGCGTCAGCAACGACAAGGGCGCGTTCTTCATGGCGCTCAAGGAGAAGCACACCGGGGTGATGTCGTTCCTGTACATCGGCACCTTCGGCTCCTTCATCGGCTACGCGTTCGCGTTCGGCCTCGTGCTGCAGACCCAGTTCGGACGCACCCCGCTGCAGGCCGCGTCGGTCACCTTCATCGGCCCGCTGCTCGGCTCCCTGATCCGCCCGGTCGGTGGCTGGATGGCGGACCGCTGGGGCGGCGCGCTGGTCAGCGCCGTCAACTACATCCTGATGGCCGTCGCCGCGCTGATCTGCATCCTGGCCTCGGGGTCGAACTCGCTGGCGCTGTTCACCGTCGGCTTCATCCTGCTGTTCATCCTGTCGGGCATCGGCAACGGCTCGACCTACAAGATGATCCCGGCGATCTTCCGCCGCCAGGCGCTGGAGAGCGTCGCGAAGGGTGTGGACAAGACCGCGGCGCTGCTCACCGCCCGGCGCATCTCCGGTGGCGCGGTCGGCCTCATCGGCGCGGTCGGCGCGCTGGGCGGCCTGGCGATCAACCTCGCGTTCCGCCAGTCCTTCGCCGCCACGAAGAGCGGCGTCCCCGCCTTCTGGGCCTTCCTGGCCTTCTACGTGGTCTGCGCGGTCGTGACCTACCTGGTCTACATGCGCAGGTCCTCGACGGTGCAGATCAGCGCCGACGAGACGGCCTTCGCCCGCATCTGACCCACCCCGCAGGACTCGCCCACCCGCCGCATGCCCCCGCGGCGGGTGGGCACCCGCACGAACCGCTGGAGGTACTGCCGTGACGGACACGCGACACGTCGTCGTGGTGGGCAATGGGATGGTCGGCCACCGGCTGGTCTCCGCGCTGCGAGACCGCGACGAACGCGGCGAGTGGCGGATCACCGTGCTCGGCGAGGAGACCCGGCACGCGTACGACCGCGTCGCCCTGTCGTCCTACGTCGACGGGAAGTCCGAGGAGGACCTGCGGCTGCCCGAGCTCTCCGGCTTCGACCTGCGGCTCGGCGACCGGGCGGCCTCGATCGACCGCGCCGCCCGCCGCGTCGTCACCGAGTCCGGCGACACCCTGACGTACGACGCGCTGGTGCTCGCCACCGGCTCGGTCCCCTTCGTCCCGCCGGTCCCCGGCAAGGACCTCCCGAACTGCTTCGTCTACCGCACCCTCGACGACCTGGACGCGATCAAGGAGGCGGCCGCGGCCGCCGTCGCGAAGTCGGGCCCCGGCCGCCGCTCCGCGGTCGTCGTCGGCGGCGGACTACTCGGCCTGGAGGCGGCCCGCGCGATGCGGCTGCTCGGGCTGTCGCCCCAGGTCGTCGAGATCGCGCCGCGGCTCATGCCGGTGCAGGTGGACGAGGGCGGCGGCGCGCTGCTCCGCTCGCTCGTGACCTCCCAGGACATCGCCGTGCGCACCGGCGTCGCCGTGTCCGGCATCCGCTCCGAGCGGGACCGCCTGGTCGCCACGCTGTCGGACGACCTGGAGCTGGACGCCGACCTCGTCGTCTTCTCCGCGGGCATCCGGCCCGCCGACACGCTCGCCCGCGAGGCCGGGCTGCGGCTCGGCGAACGCGGCGGCGTCTGGGTGGACGCCACCTGCCGCACCGAGGACGAGCACATCTGGGCCGTCGGCGAGGTCGCCGCGCTGGAGGGCCGCACGTACGGCCTGGTCGCGCCCGGGTACGCGATGGCCGAGGTCGTCGCGGACCGGCTGTTCGGCGGGCAGGCCCGGATGACCCCCGAAGAGCTGGACATGTCCACCAAGCTCAAGCTGCTCGGCGTCGAGGTGGCCAGCTTCGGGGACGCGCACGCGGCCGCGGAGGGTGCGCTCGAGGTCGTCGTGAACGATCCGGTCGCCGGCACGTACTCCAAGCTCGTCGTGTCGGACGACGCCCAGACGCTGCTCGGCGGTGTGCTGGTCGGGGACGCGTCGAAGTACGCCACGCTCCGTCCCATGGTCGGGATGAAGCTCCCGGCGGACCCGGTCGCGATGATCGCGCCCGGCGGTGTCGAGCTCGGGGCGGACGCGCTGCCGGACTCCGCGCAGATCTGCTCCTGCAACGCGGTGACCAAGGGGGCGCTGAAGGAGGCCATCCACTCCGAGGGCTGCGCCACCGTCCCGGAGCTGAAGGCCTGCACCAAGGCGGGCACGAGCTGCGGTTCCTGCGTCCCGCTGCTGAAGAAGCTGCTGGTGGACGAGGGCGTCGAGGTGTCGAAGGCGCTCTGCGAGCACTTCGCCTACTCCCGCGCCGAGCTGTTCCAGATCATCGCCTCGACCGGGGTGCGCACGTTCACCGAGCTGGTGGAGCGGCACGGCACCGGCCGCGGCTGCGACATCTGCAAGCCGGCCGTCGCGTCCATCCTGGCCTCCCTGGGCAACGGACACATCCATGACGGCGAGCAGGCGGCCCTGCAGGACACCAACGACCACTTCCTCGCCAACCTGCAGCGCAACGGCACCTACTCGGTGGTGCCGCGGATCGCCGGCGGCGAGGTCACGCCGGAGGGCCTGATCGTGATCGGCGAGGTCGCGCGGGACTTCGGGCTCTACACGAAGATCACCGGCGGTCAGCGGATCGACATGTTCGGCGCCCGCGTCGAGCAGCTGCCCGCGATCTGGAAGCGCCTGGTGGACGCCGGGTTCGAGTCCGGGCACGCCTACGGCAAGGCGCTGCGCACGGTGAAGTCCTGCGTCGGGTCGAGCTGGTGTCGGTACGGGCAGCAGGACTCGGTCGGCATGGCCGTGCTGCTGGAGCTGCGCTACCGCGGGCTGCGCAGCCCGCACAAGCTCAAGTCCGGGGTCTCGGGCTGCGCGCGGGAGTGCGCGGAGGCCCGCTCCAAGGACTTCGGGGTGATCGCGACCGAGCTGGGCTGGAACCTCTACGTCGGCGGGAACGGCGGGGCCACGCCCAAGCACGCGCAGCTGATCGTGCAGGACGTGGACCAGGAGACGCTGATCCGCACGATCGACCGCTTCCTCATGTTCTACATCCGCACCGCGGACCGCCTGCAGCGCACGGCGCCGTGGCTGGAGGAGCTCGAGGGCGGCCTCGACCACCTGCGCGAGGTGATCGTCGACGACAAGCTGGGGATCTGCGAGGACCTCGACGCGGCCATGGCCAAGCACGTCGAGAACTACGCGGACGAGTGGCGGGGCGTGCTGGAGGACCCGAAGAAGCTCGAGCGCTACGTCTCCTTCGTCAACGCACCGGAGACCCCCGACCCGACGATCAGCTTCGTCAGCGAGCGCGGCCAGCCCGTGCCGACGCCCCGCGCCGGAGATCCGGTCCTGATCGGTATCCCGTCGATCCCCGTCGGCCCGGAGGTGCGCGCGTGACCGCCATGCACGAGATCGTCCGACTGCCCGAGGCCCGAGCCGACCGCCGCTGGGAGGACGTCTGCCCGCTGGACCGGCTGCAGCCCGAACGCGGTGTCGCCGCCCTGTTCGGGGACGTCCAGGTCGCGGTCTTCCGCACCTTCACCGACGAGCTGTACGCGATCGGGAACATCGATCCCAAGTCCGGGGCCGCCGTCCTCTCCCGCGGGATCGTCGGGGACCGCGGGGGTGTGCCCACCGTCGCATCGCCCATCTACAAGGAGGCTTTCAGCCTGGTCGACGGCCGGTGCCTGGACGCCGAAGGGGTGTCCGTGCCGTCCTATCCGGTGCGGGTACGCAACGGGCAGGTACAGATCGGGTTACCGTGACCGTGCTCGCGTTCAGACTTCCCTCGACTATGGCGGATGATGCTCCGATGAGCTCCCCCACCACTGAAGAGGCGCCCGTTCCTGCGTTGGCGGGTTTCACCGTCGGCGTCACGGCGGCGCGCCGTGCCGAGGAGCTGGGCACGATGCTCGAGCGGCGCGGCGCCGCCGTGCAGCACGGGCCGTCCATCCGGATCGTCCCGCTCGCGGACGACACCGCCCTCGAGGCCACCACCCGTGACCTCATCGAGCGGCCGCCGGACGTCACCGTCGCGACGACCGGGATCGGCTTCCGCGGCTGGATCGAGGCCGCGGACGGCTGGGGCGTGGGGGAGGAGCTGCTCGCGGCGCTCAGCAAGAGCGAGGTCCTCGCCCGCGGCCCCAAGGCGCGCGGTCAGATCCGGGCGTCCGGCCTCACCGAGGTGTGGTCGCCGGCCTCCGAGTCGTCGGCGGAGGTGCTGGACCACCTCCTCGAGGAGGGTGTGGACGGGCGCCGGATCGCCGTGCAGCTGCACGGGGAGCCGCTGCCGGACGTCGTCGAGGCGCTGGAGATGGCGGGTGCCGAGGTCGTGCAGGTGCCGGTGTACCGCTGGGTGCAGCCGGAGAACCTCACCCCGATGGACCGCCTGACGGACGCGGTGCTGGCCGGCGGGATCGACATCCTCACCTTCACCTCCGCGCCCGCCGCGGCCTCGCTGCTCGCCCGCGCTGACGAGCGCGGGCTGCGGGAGTCGCTGATCTCCGCGCTGCGGATGCGCGTGCTGGTGGTGTGCGTCGGCCCGGTGACGGCCGCGCCGCTGCAGGCCGTCGACGTCCCCACGCTGGAGCCCCCGCGCTCGCGGCTGGGCGCGATGGTGCGGACGCTGGAGTCGGAGGCGCCCTCGCTGGCGCGCCGGTTCCCGGTCGCCGGGCACACCGTGGAGCTCCGAGGGCACGCCGTACTGGTGGACGGTGAGCTCAAGACCGTCGCCCCCACCGGCATGGCCCTGCTGCGGGTGCTCGCGCGCCGACCCGGCCGGGTGGTCTCCCGCGCCGAGCTGCTCAAGGCCCTGCCCGGCGGCGGGGACGACGAGCACGCGGTCGAGACGGCGATGGCCCGCCTGCGGTCGGCGCTGGGCGGGTCGAAGCTCATCCAGACCGTGGTGAAGCGGGGGTACCGGCTGGCGCTGGACCCGAACGCCGCCACCCCGATGGGCGGGCACTGCGTGTCGGGGGACGACTGATGATCCGCGATCCGCGCTCTCACCTGCGGATTTCCCCAAGCGACACCGCTACGCCGCTGGTTCTGGTGGCCCACGGCAGCCGTTCGGACGCGGCGGACGCCGTGGTGCACGAGATCGCCGACGGAGCCCGTGCTGCGCTCGGGACCGAGGTGCGGATCGCCTACGTCGACGTGCGTCGCCCCTCGGTGGTGGACGCCGTCGAGGGCCTCGGCGAGGCCGTCGTGCTGCCGGCGTTCCTGGCCTCCGGCTACCACGTGCGCACGGACTTGCCCGCCCAGCTGGAGATGGCCGGGGTGGATCCCGCGCGCTTCGTGGTGACGCCCGCCCTGGGCCCGGACCCGCTGCTGGTCCGCGCCGCGCTCGCCCGGCTCGCCGAGGCCGGGCACCGGATCGGCGACACCGTGGTGCTCGCCCGCGGCGGGGTCCTCGGACCCGGCCGCCCTGGCCGAGGTCCACGAGGCGGGTCGACAGCTCGCCGGGGCGCTCCGGCGGCCGGTCCAGGTCGGGTTCGCGGCGACCGCCTCTCCACGCGTCGAGCCGCTCGTCGCCGACCTGCGGGCGGCGGGCGCGGGTCGGATCTCGGTCGCCTCCTGGCTGCTGGCACCCGGGGTGTTCCACACCCGGCTGCGGGAGGCGGGCGCGGACGTGGTCGGTGCCCCGCTGGGCGCCCATCCCGCGGTCGTCGAGGCGGTCGTGGCGCGGTACCGAGCCGGGGTCGTGCGCAGGCTCGCCGCCGCCTGATCCTCCCGCGAACCAGGCCCTCGCCGGACGGCGGGCTGTGCCGACACGGTCCGTTTCGTCCCCTTCGAGGCGCCCGCCGGGCCATGGCGGCGGCTCAGCGGGCCATGGCGGCGGCTCTCCGGGCCATCGAGGCGGCCCACCGGGCCATGGAGTCACTCAGGGGCGCCGCTCCGTGGGCAGCCGTCCGTCGACCAACAGCACCCCCTCCGCCCGCAGCCGCGCCGACTGCTCCCGTGCGAGGTGGGGCGCGCACGTCCCGTCCGCCCGCAGTACTCGGTGCCAGGGCAGGTCGTGCCCGTCCTCGGCCAGGATCCGGCCGACGAGCCGGGCGCGCCCGGGGAGCCCGGCGTCGGCCGCCACCCGCCCGTACGTGCTGGTGGAACCCGGCGGGATCGCCGCGACGACCTCCCTGATCCGCTCGTGCGCCGCCTCGTTCATCACCCTTCCTCAGGCTTGAGGAACGTCTGGACCAGTGCGGCGGTCTCCTCCGGCCGCTCCAGGTAGACCATGTGCCCGGTGTCCACCGGGTGCACCGTGAGGTTCTCGCCGAGCGCCGCCGCGCAGGCCGCCAGCCAGTCGTCCGACACGAAGTCCGCCTTGGTCGCGGGCAGGATCAGCGTGCGCACCTGCGCGGGCGGGAGGATCGCCGCGCGGGCGACCTCTCCCCACGCGTGCACCACGGCGGCCCGGGAGTAGCGCCACCGCCACGCGCCCTCATGCTGCTCCAGGTGGGCCTCGACCTCGGCGTCCACCCAGTGGTCGTCCACGCCCTCCCAGCTCGCCGCCTTGTCCGCCCGGGCGAGCTCGGGCGAACGGAACCGCTCCTCCGCCCGCGTCTCCTCGGCGGCCTCCAACATCTCCAGGGGGTCCAGCCCCAAGGCCGGGTCGACGAGCACCAGGGCGCTCACGCGCTCCGGCACGGCGCGGGCGAGGTACAGCGCGACCGCCCCGCCGAAGGAGTGCCCGAGGACGGCCGCCCGCTCGACGCCCTGCGCGTCCAGGACCGCCACCACGTCCTCCACGTGCTGCTCCAGCCGCCACGGCGGGACCCAGGGGGACCGGCCGTGGCCACGCAGGTCCGGCGCGATCCAGCGCAGCCGCGGCAGCAGCTCGGTCAGCGGGCGGAACCGCAGGCCGTGGCCGGTGATCCCGTGCAGCGCGAGGACCGGTGGCCCGGCCGGGTCCCCGGCGAGGTGGACGTGGAGCGGAGCGGACATGCCGTGATCGTGCCATCCCGGGCCGACCGGGAGAGAAGCTCGACGGCGAGCCTGTGGACAACTCGAAACGTGTGGACAACTCGGCCGGATCGGGGTCGGTCGGGCGGGCGGCGTCGGTGGGGCGTGGTCGAATCGTCGCCATGACAGCCACATCCGATCCCGGGCTGCCGCCCGTCGGCGGCGGCCGCGCCGCCGCGGAGGGCCCGTTGCTCGTCCGGGCGACCCCCGAGCGCGCGACCGAGCCCGCGTGGGAGGGCCCCTCCCTGCGGGTCGTCGAGCATGCGCGCGGACCGTTGCGTGTGCTGGGCGGGCCCGGCACGGGGAAGACCACGGCCCTGGTCGGGGGCGTGGTCCGGCGGATCCGGGAGGGTGTGGACCCGGGGCGGATCCTGGTGCTCGTCGGGAGCAGGCGGGCGGCCGCGGAGCTGCGGGAACGGCTCGTCCGGGCGGTGGCGCCCGGCGGGGCGGGCCTGCAGCGGACCACGCGCGAGATGCTCGTGCGGACCGTCCACTCGTACGCGTTCGGGATCATGCGCCTGCACGCGGCGCGCGCGGGCGACCCGCCGCCGCGGCTCCTGGCGGGCGCGGAGCAGGACGCGGTGGTCCGGGACCTGTTGGCGGGCGAGCTCGCGAACTGGAACGGGTCCGTACCCGGTTCGGGCTGGCCCGAGCGCCTGCGGCCGGCCCTCGCGGTGCCCGCGTTCGCGGGCGAGCTCCGCGAGCTCCTCCTCCGCGCGGAGGAACGCGGCCTGGGCCCGGAGGAGCTGCTGGCCCTCGGCACCCGCCACGGCGTGCCCGAGTGGGAGGCGGCCGGCCGCTTCTTCCGCACGTACGAGCAGGTCATCCTGCTGCGGGGAGCCGCGGGCCGGACCGCGCCGCAGGCCACCGCGCCCGCCGTGGACTCGGCCGAGCTCGTCGCCGCGGCACTGGACGCGCTGGCGTTCGACCCGGACCTCCTCGCCGCGGAACGCGAGCGGGTCCGTCATCTCTACGTGGACGACGCGCAGGATCTCGACCCCCAGCAGCTGGAGCTCGTCCGGGTCCTGGCGCGCACCGCCACGAGCACGGTCCTCGCCGGCGACCCGGACCAGGCGGTGCTCGGGTTCCGCGGGGCGGACCCGGACGGGCTGCGCGCGGTCGAGGCGCCCACCGAGGTGCTCACCGTGGACCATCGCCAGCGGGACGCCGTACGCGCGGCGGGCGCGCGGTTGGCCGCCAGGCTGCCGGGTTCCGGCGAGGGGCGGCTGCGGGTCGCCTCGCCGACCGACGTCGAGGCGACGGACCCCGACCCCGGGGCGGTGCTGGTCCGGACCTTCACCTCGGCCGCCACCGAGGCGTCCTGGATCGCCGACCGGCTGCGCCGCGCCCACCTCATGGCGGGCGTGCCGTGGTCGGACATGGCTGTGCTGTCGCGGTCGGCCCGTCGGACCCTGCCCGCGCTGCGTCGTGCCCTGGTGGCGGCGGGCGTCCCGATCGCCGCGCCGCCGGAGGAGCTGCCGCTGGCCCGCCAACCCGCGGTGCTGCCGTTCCTGCTGATCCTGCGGGCCGCGACCCGGCCCGAGGCGATCGACGCGGACGCCGCGAGCGCCCTGCTGACCTCGGCGCTGGGCGCGGGGGACCCGATGCGGATGCGGCGGCTGCGCCGGGGTCTGCTCCGTCTGCACGCCGCGGCCCGGCGGGCAGGGAGCGCGGACCCGTGGACGAGCGCATCCCCCGCAGACGAGGACCGGGCCGCCGGGCCGAGGGACCCCGATCCCGCTCCCCCCGCCTCCGCCGAGGACGCCGAGCGGGCGGGCTCCGACCCGCTCCTCGTGGCCGCGCTCCGTGCCGCCGCCGCGGGCAGGCCGGACCCGTTGACCGCGCTCCCCCCGGGCGACTCGGCGCCGCTGCGGACCGTGTCGACGTTGCTGGCCACGGCGGCCGAGGCGGCGCAGGAGGGGCTCAGCGTCGAGGAGGTGCTCTGGCGCGTCTGGAACCGGTCGGGCCTGGCGCGGCGCTGGGCGGCGTCGAGTGCCCGCGGCGGTCCCGTGGGCGCGGCGGCGGACCGGGACCTCGACGCGGTGCTCGCCCTGTTCGAGGCCGCCGCCCGCTACACCGACCGCCTGCCCGGCGCGGACGTCGCGGGCTTCGCGGAGTACCTCGGCGACCAGCACCTCCCCGGCGACAGCGGGTCGGTCGCCGCGCCGCGGGAGGAGTCGGTGTTGCTGCTGACCGCCCACGCCGCGAGGGGGCGGGAGTGGGAGGTCGTCGCGGTCCCGAGCGTGCAGGAGGGCAGCTGGCCGGACCTGCGGCTGCGGGGCAGCCTCCTCGGCAACGAGCGGCTCGTGGACCTGGTCGCCGGCGTCGCCGAGCCGGATGCCGGGGTCTCGCGGACCGCCCCGCTGCTCGCGGAGGAGCGCAGGCTGTTCTACGTCGCCTGCACCCGTGCCCGACGGACCCTCCTGGTCAGCGCCGTGCAGGCGGAGGACGAGCAGCCCTCCCGCTTCCTGGACGAGCTGGACCCGCTCCCCGCGGACGCCACGGAGGGCCGCGTGCCGACGCGGCCGGGCCGCGCCCTGGTGACGGCCGAGCTGGTCGGGGAGCTGCGGCGCGCGGTCGCGGAGCCGGACCGCGGAGATCCCGTTCGGGCCGCTCGGCGCAGGCGTGCCGCCGTCCAGCTCGCCCGGCTCGCGGAGGCGAAGGTGCCGGGGGCCCGGCCCGAGGACTGGTACGGACTCGCCCGGCCGTCCGCCGTCGAGCCGCTGCGGCCGCCCGGGGAGGTCGTGCCCGTCTCGCCGTCGGACGTCGAGCGGATCCTGGCCTGCCCGCTGCGCTGGGTCCTGGAACGGCACGGCGGCGGGGAGGTCGGGGCGTTGTCCGCCGTCACCGGGTCGTTGGTGCACGCCCTCGTCCAGGCCCGCGCGGCCGGGGCGGACCCGGCCGAGATCGAGTCGGCGCTGCGGGAGGCCTGGGCCCGACTGGACACGGGTGCCCCCTGGTACGGCCGCCGTGAGCTGGCCCGGGTCCGCGGCATGCTGGCCGGTTTCGACCAGTGGGAACGAGAGAGCCGCGCGGACGGGCTGCGGTTGGTCGCCGTCGAGCACCCGGTCCAGCTGGACATCGAGGGGGACGATCCGGAGGCCGTCGAGGTCGGCGGGCCGCGGCCCACGATCCGGCTGCGCGGGCGGGTGGACCGCCTCGAGGTGGACGACCGCGGCAGACCGGTCGTCGTGGACGTCAAGACGGGCCGCACCGCGGTCAGCGCGGCGTCGGCCGCGGACCATCCGCAGCTGGCCGTCTACCAGCTGGCGGCCACCCTCGGGGCGTTCTCGGACGTGCTGGGCGAGGGCGCGGAGCCGGGGGGCGCGCGGTTGGTGTTCGTGGCGGACCGCCGCGCCACCGGGTCGCCGAAGGAGAAGGACCAGCCGCCCTTGGCGGGCGAGGCGGTGGGGCACTGGCTCGGCGAGGTCCGGGAGGCGGCCGGGCGAACGGCGGGGCCGTCCTACGTCGCCCGCGTCGGACCGGACTGCGACCGCTGTCCGGTCCGGGGCAGCTGCCCCGCGGTGGAGTCGGGGCGCCCGGTGGTGGACCCGTGAGCGCGGCACCGCCGCGGCGAACGGTCCAACCGCGAGTGTCGGAAAGGTTGCCTCACGGCCCGCACGCGGCGCCGGATGGTCGGTGGACGAGCCCGGCGGCCTGCGAAGACGCCCGAGCGCACGGCGCTCGCCGCTGCGCGGGTCGGTGCGCGGACGAGGACCGTGCGCACGCTACGGTTCTGTCCTGTTCCCCGCGTTCCGCTCGCACCGTAGCTCCCCGTCACCGGTGCGCCCGAGGAGGCTCCACCCGTGTACCGCCCGCGTCCCCGCCGTCGCCGCCGCGCCCGTGCCCTCGGGGCGGCCTCGGCGGCGGTCCTGACGGTGCTCCTCGCCGCGGCCTGTGGCTCGGCAGCGGAGCCGGAGCTGCGCCCCTCGCCGGACTCGCAGGGCGCCGCGCTGGCGGCCCCGGCGACGACCGTTCCGCCCACCACCACGGCGTCGCCCACCACCACGACCACCCCGCCCACCACCACGACGAAGTCGCCGACCACCGCCGCGAAGCCGCAGGCGGCCCACCAGGCCGCGGCGGCCACGCCGGGGATCGCCTGGGTTCCCGCCGGTGGGGACGAGTTCGGCGGTGGTGCCGTCAACGGCGCCCTCTGGAACGTCTACGACTCGGTCGGCGCGTTCAGGAACGGCAGGCGCACGCCGGATGCCGTGACCGCCGGGGACGGCGTCCTGACGATCACCGGCAGGGCCGCGGACGGTGGCACCTCCGGTGGCATCGGCATGAAGAAGGGCCAGCTCTACGGCCGGTGGGAGTTCCGGGCCCGCACGGACAAGGGCGTCGGGTTCGGCTCGGCGATCCTGCTCTGGCCGGACTCCGAGAAGTGGCCGGACGACGGCGAGCTGGACATGATGGAGGTCCCGAGCGAGAACCGGGACCTGGCCCACACGATCATCCATTTCGGCGCGGACAACAGGACGTTCGGCGGCGCGACCCCGGGCGACTTCTCGCAGTGGCACACGTTCGCGTTCGAGTGGCTTCCGGACCGGCTCACGATGTTCGTCGACGGCAGGAAGACCTTCGAGACCACCGACCGGTCGCTGATCCCGACCACGCCGATGCACGCCACGATCCAGCTCGACCAGGGCCCCGCGCCCGGCTGGCTCGCCGCCCCGGTGGAGGGTGGCCCGGACATCCGGCTCCAGGTCGACTACCTGCGCGTCTCGTCGCTCCCGAACCAGCCCGCGTAGGGGTGCTCGGGCCGTCCGGTAGACAAGACGGCGTGACGCTCGCAGGCCCGCTCCCGCCCGCTGTGCTCGCGCGGGCGCTCGGGCTGCCCGCGCCCACCGAGGAGCAGGCCGCGGTGATCGCGGCGCCGATGGAGTCCGCGCTGGTCGTCGCGGGTGCGGGGGCGGGCAAGACGGAGACCATGGCCGCCCGGGTCGTGTGGCTCGTGGCGACCGGGCAGGTGCTGCCTGAGCAGGTTCTGGGCCTCACCTTCACGCGCAAGGCCGCGCAGCAGCTGGGCACCCGGGTGCGCTCCCGGCTGCGCAGGCTCGCCGGCTCCCCCCTGCTGGACGAGCTGGACCCCGGCGGCGGGCGCCGCGCCGCCCTGCTGGCCGGGGAGCCCACCGTCGCGACCTACCACGCCTACGCGGGGCGACTGGTGTCCGAGCACGCCCTGCGGCTGCCCGCCGAGCCGGCGTCCCGGCTGCTGGGCGAGACGGCGTCGTGGCAGCTCGCGCACCGGGTCGTGAGCTCGTGGGCGGCGGACCTCGAGGTGGACCGCGTGCCGGCCACGGTGACCGGCTACCTGCTGGCGCTGGCGGGCGAGCTGGGGGAGCACCTCGTCGAGCCGGAGCGGCTGCGCCGGTTCACCGCAGAGCTGCTGGAGGTCATGGAGACCGCGCCGCCCGCCAAGCGGCAGCGGGCCGAGCCCGCGCAGAAGTACAAGGACAAGATCTTCGCCCAGCGGTTGCGCACCGAGCTGCTGCCGCTGGTCGAGGAGTACGCGCGGCGCAAGTCCGCCGAGCGGGCGATGGACTTCGCCGACCAGCTCGCGATCGCCGCGCGGGTCGCGCAGGCCCGGCCCGAGGTCGGGGAGATCGAGCGTGGCCAGTACCGGGCCGTCCTCCTCGATGAATACCAGGACACCGGCCACTCGCAGCGTGTGTTGCTGCGCGCGCTGTTCGGGCGGATCCCGGGCGAGCCCGTCCGGGCGGACGGGCTCGCCGTCACCGCCGTCGGGGACCCGTGCCAGTCGATCTACGGCTGGCGCGGTGCCAGCGCGGGCAACCTCGCCCGCTTCCGCACGGACTTCCCCGGCCCGCAGGGCGAGCCCGCCCGCGAGTACGGCCTGCTGACCAGCTTCCGCAACCCCGCGGAGGTCCTCGACCTCGCCAACGTCGTGTCCGAGCCCCTCCGCACGGAGGCGGTATCCGTCGGTGAGCTCCGGCCGGGGCCGAAGGCACCGCAGGGGGACGTCCGGGTCGCGCTGCACGCGGACGTCACCGAGGAGGTCGCCTGGGTCGCGGACGCGGTCGCCGAGCAGTGGCGGGGCCGGGACACGCCGCCCACCACCGCGGTCCTGGTCCGGCGGCGCGGGGACATGGACGCGCTCGCCGCCGCCTTGCGGGAGCGCGGGCTGCCGGTCGAGGTCGTCGGGCTGGGTGGGCTGCTGGACACCCCGGAGGTCCGGGACCTCACCAGCGCCCTGAAGATCGTCGCGGACCCGCTGGCCGGACCGGCCGCCGTCCGCCTGCTGACGGGGGCGCGCTGGCGGATCGGCGTGGCGGACCTGGCGGCGCTGTGGGCGCGGGCCCGCGAGATCGTGCCTCCGCTGCCCGCCCGCCGCGGGCCGATCTCGCCCGCGGAGCTCGCCCTCGGCGCGCTGCCCGGCGAGCAGGCGGAGCAAGCCGGCCTGGTGGACGCGCTGGACGACCCCGGGCCGCCCGAGCACTACTCGGCGGAGGGCTACGAGCGGATCCGCAGGCTCGCGCGCGAGCTGTCCTGGCTGCGCTCCCGGGCGTCGGCGCCGCTGCCGGACCTGGTCGCGGACGTCGAGCGGGTGCTGCTGCTGGACGTCGAGACCGCCGCGCGGCCGGGTCCCGCCGGCCGGGCGCACCTGGACGCGTTCGCGGACGTCGTGGCGGACTTCGCGGCCGGCGCGGAGGTCTCCAGCCTGCCCGCGCTGCTGGACTTCCTGGACACCGCCGAGCAGGCCGAGGACGGGCTGTCCCCGGGTGAGGTCGAGGTCGCCGAGGACCGCGTGCAGATCCTCACCGTGCACGCGGCGAAGGGCCTGGAGTGGGAGGTCGTGGCGGTCCCGCACCTGGTCACCCAGGTGTTCCCGGGCCGGAGGATGTCCGGCAGCTGGATCACCAACGTGTCCGAGCTCCCCGTCCCGTTGCGGGGGGACGCGGCGGACCTGCCCGGGCTGTACCTCCCGCCCACGCCGGACCGCAAGCAGGTCGAGCTCGCCTTGGACGAGCACGAGGCGGGCCTGGAGAGCCGCCGCCGGACCGAGGAGCGGCGGCTGTTCTACGTCGCGCTCACCCGGTCCGAGCGCGTACTCCTGTGTTCCGGACATCACTGGGGTGCCACGGGATCCACCCCGCGCGGCCCGTCGGAGTTCCTGACTGTGATCGCGGCGGTGACGCGTCCCGAGGTGTGGGCGGAGCCGCCCGAGGAGGGCGCGGAGAACCCGGTGCTCGCGCGCGAGCTCACCGCGGAGTGGCCCGCCGATCCGCTCGGCTCCCGGTCGGCCGCGGTCCACGAGGGCGCGGAGCTGGTGCGGGAGGCGCTGCGTGCCCGGGAGCGGGCGCGCCGGGCGGAGCGCAGGCGGGCTCGCCGGACGGACCAGCTGAGCCTGGAGCTGGAGGAGCCGGAGCCGGTCGAGGACCCCGACCCGGAGGGCTGGGCGGCGGACGTGGACGTGCTCCTCGCGGAGCGGGCCGCGGGGGCCGCCCGGCCGACGGTGGCGCTGCCGGGGCAGGTGTCGGTGAGCCAGCTCGTCGAGCTCGCGGCGGACGCGGACGCGTTCGCGGCCGGTCTGCGGCGCCCGCTTCCGCTGCCGCCGAACCCGCACGCCCGGCGCGGCACCGCCTTCCACGCCTGGCTGGAGCAGCGGTTCGGCGCGGAGAAGCTGCTGGACGTGGACGAGCTCCCCGGCGCCGCGGACTCGGACGCGGAGGTGGGGGACGCGGCGCTCGCCGAGCTGCAGGAGGCGTTCCTCGCCAGCGAGTGGGCGGACCGGGTGCCGGTGGAGGCGGAGGTCGCGTTCGAGAGCGTGCTGGCGGGCGTCGCGGTGCGCGGGCGGATGGACGCGGTGTTCGCGGACCCGGACGGCGGGTTCACCGTCGTGGACTGGAAGACCGGCGCGGTGCCGGAGGCCGACCGCAGGCACGCGGTCGGCGTCCAGCTCGCGGTGTACCGGCTGGCCTGGGCCGCGCTGTCGGGAACGCCGCCCGAGAAGGTCCGGGCGGCGTTCCACTACGTCCGCGAGGCGGTGACGCTGCGCCCCGCCGACCTGCAGAGCGAGGAGGAGCTCGTCGAGATGGTGCGGAGCCTTCCTCGTGCCCCTCGCGCACGGGGACAGGGCGCGACTGACGGATCTGCAGCCGGCACAGACCCGTCAGACACTCCCTAGTGGACGACCGCCTTCTCGGCCCCCGCCCCGGTGAGCGACCGGACCTCCATCTCGGCGTACTTGGCCGGGTCGGCCTTGTCCTTCGACAGGACCGTGCCGAGGTAGCCGAGCAGGAAGGACAGCGGGATCGAGACGAGGCCCGGGTTGTCCAGCGGGAACCAGTGGAAGTCCACGCCCTGGAGCATCGACGGGCTCTTCCCGGTCGCCGCGTCCACCGGCTTCCCGGAGACCACCGGCGAGAAGATGATCAGGACCAGGGTGATCGCGAGACCGCCGTAGATGCTCCACAGCGCGCCCCGGGTGGTGAAGCGCCTCCAGAACAGCGAGTACAGGATAGTCGGCAGGTTCGCGCTCGCGGCCACCGCGAACGCCAGTGCCACGAGGAACGCGATGTTCTGCCCGTTGGCCAGGATGCCGCCGAGGATGGCGACGATCCCGATCACCACAGCCGTCCGTCGCGCGACCTTGACCTCGGTGCCCTTCTCGTCCTGCACCTGGCCGTGCTTGATCACGTTCACGTAGATGTCGTGCGCGAACGAGGCGGAGGCGGTGATCGTCAGGCCGGCGACCACGGCGAGGATCGTCGCGAACGCCACGGCGGCGATCAGCCCCAGCAGCACCGTGCCGCCGAGCTCGTAGGCCAGCAGCGGGGCCGCGGAGTTGGCGGCGCCGGGCGCCTTCTTGATCGCGTCCGGCCCGACGAGCGCGCCCGCGCCGTAGCCGAGGACCAGCGTGAACAGGTAGAAGATCCCGATCAGCCAGATCGCCCAGGTCACGGACTTGCGCGCCTCCTTGGCGGAGGGCACGGTGTAGAAGCGCATGAGGATGTGCGGCAGGCCCGCGGTCCCGAGCACCAGCGCGAGGCCGAGGGAGATGAAGTCCAGCCGCGTGGTGCCGTTCTTGCCGTACTGCGCACCCGGGCTGAGCAGCTTCTCGCCCAGGGAGCCGGCTTGGTTCACGGCGTCGCCCATCAGTGCCGACAGGCTGAACCCGAACAGCGCCAGCACCCACAGGGTCATCACGCCCGCGCCGACGATCAACAGCACGGCCTTGATGATCTGCACCCACGTCGTGCCGCGCATGCCGCCGATCAGCACGTAGGTGATCATCAGCACGCCCACCACGGCGATGACGATGGACTGGCCCGTCTTCGACTTGATGTCCAGCAGCAGGGCGACGAGGCCGCCCGCGCCCGCCATCTGTGCCAGCAGGTAGAAGAACGAGACGGCGAGGGTGGACGTCGCCGCGGCGGCCCGGACCGGGCGTTGCCGCATCCGGAAGGCCAGGACGTCACCCATCGTGTACTTGCCGGTGTTGCGCAGCAGCTCGGCGACCAGCAGCAGCGCCACCAGCCATGCGACGAGGAACCCGATCGAGTAGAGGAAGCCGTCGTAGCCGTAGAGGGCGATGGCGCCCGCGATGCCGAGGAACGAGGCCGCGGAGAGGTAGTCGCCGGAGATCGCGATGCCGTTCTGCGCGCCGGAGAAGGCGGCGCCGGCGGTGTAGAAGTCCTTGGCGCCGCTACTCGCGCGCCTGCTGACCCGGATCACGATGGCCAGCGTGATCACGACGAAGATCGCGAAGATCGAGATGTTGAGGATCGGGCTGGTCACTTCTCGATCTCCTCACGGATGGCCGTGGCGTGCGGGTCGAACCTCTTGTCCGCCCACCTCACGTACCAGGTGGTGATCGCGAAGGTGGACACGAACTGCAGCAGTCCGAAGACCAGCCCGACGGTGATGTTGCCGCCGATCTTGAGTCCCATGAAGCCGGGCGCGTAGCTGGCCAGCACCACGTACAGCAGGTACCAGACCAGGAACGCCGCGGTCAGCGGGAAGACGAACCGCCGCAGGCGCCCGCGCAGCGCCTGGAACTCCGGGCTCGCTTGGACCGTCGACCAGTCCGGCTCGGTGGTCTCCTCGGAGGGATGCTCGGTGGTACTCACGGTGCCTCCTCGCACAGTGCGCCGACCCTGACAGCGAGTGAGGAAACGCCAACAGGCCGCGATCCGGAAGTAACGCACGACACACCGCGCTCCGGACCGACCAGCGGCCGACGAACGGTCCCGAAGCGGGACGAACGGTTACGTCTCGTCGAGGTGCAACCGCAGCATGGCGGCGTCGGAACCCGGGGCGGGCCTGCCCCGCAGGGACACCGCGATCATGGTCAGGAACGCCAGCGGCACGGAGAAGAGCGCGGGCTGGGCCAGCACCAGCGCGGCCGGCCCCGGATCGGCCCGGAGCATGAACCCGGTGCCCATCACCCCGGCCGAGGACACCAGGCCGACGATCATGCCCGCGAACGCGCCCCGCGCCGTCAGCCCGCGCCACCAGATGCCGAGCACCAGCAGCGGGCAGAACGTCGACGCGGCGACGGCGAACGCGGACGTCACGACCGACCCGACGTCGATCCGCACCGCGGGCAGCGCGCACAGCACGATCACCCCCGCGGCGAGCAGCGCGGTCAGCCGCAGACGGCGCAGCGAACCGGGCAGCAGATCGTGCGCGAGCGCACCGGCCAGGGCGAGGAGCAGCCCCAGCGAGGTGGCGAGGAACGCCGCGAAGGCCCCCGCCGTGAGCAGCGCCGTGAACACCGACCCGGCCGTGCCGCCGTCGACCCGCGAGGGCAGCGCGACGACGGCGGTGTCCGTCGCCCCGGACAGGTACAGCTCCGGCAGCATGACCCCGCCGAGCAGCCCGTAGACCACGGTGAACACGTAGAACGAGCCCAGCAGCCCGACGGTGATCGCGGCGGTGCGGCGCGCCGCGCGCCCGTCGGGGCTGGTGTGGAACCGGACGATCACGTGCGGGAGCCCCATCGTCCCGAGCGCGGTGGCGACCAGGATCGACCAGGTGGCGAGCAGCGGATGGCCGTTGCCGCCGTCGAGCAGCGGGTGCTGCCAGGTGTCGCTGCCGGGCAGCGCCGATCCGGCGATCTCGGGCACCGCGGCGCCTTCGGGGAACACCCAGGTCGCCTCGCCCGGCGCGACGACGGTGCCCGGCGCCAGCCGCCGGGGGACCCCGCCGACGAGGACGGTCACCGGCTCGCGGACCTCGAGCCGCGTGTCCAGGCGGAACGTGACCTCGGTGGGCCGCGGGAACGTCGTGTACTCGGCGGGGCGCAGCGCCGCCGTGCGCG
>Ga0207641_10001867_pt1 | contig 20227 bp, 19 predicted proteins | sample KBSSwiS62_FD_184306 | JGI IMG/M metagenome (GOLD analysis project Ga0207641, IMG submission 184306) | Switchgrass rhizosphere microbial communities from Kellogg Biological Station, Michigan, USA - KBS Switchgrass S6-2 (SPAdes) (version 2) | ecosystem: Host-associated > Plants > Roots >... | reverse complement strand
TTCGAGGGCGATCGCCACGACCGCCGCTGGCCCTGACCCTCCCGAAGCGGTGGACGGGACCTCTTCGAGACCGTAGACCACAGCGATGTGCGGATGATTGAGTGAGGCGAGCAACTGCGCTTCGCGGCGAAAGCGCGCCAGCGATTCTGAATGCTGCAGGAGCGTGTCGGGCAGGATCTTCAGCGCGACGACACGGCCGAGCCCGATGTCGCGCGCACGATAGACCTCGCCCATGCCGCCTGCGCCAATAAAGGCGAGGACCTCATATCTGCCAATGCGCGTTCCTGCCGCCAGCATGTCGGGATGTCGGGCCGAGGGATGCAGTATACCGGCGGATCGGCACGAAGCCTCTGGCTGACGCCGTACAATGCGACTACGGACACCAAACCCCGCACACCCGCCGACGCTGATTCGACGGTCACGCGGCTCGACAGCGAGCGCGGGCTGCGCGTGTCCGACGTCCAGCCGCTCGGTGACGCAAGATTTCCGCCCGGCCGGATCTTCGCGGCGCGCTACCGCATCGTCAGCCTGCTCGGCCGCGGGGCGACCGGCGAAGTGTACCGCGCCGACGACCTCAAGCTCGGTCAGCGCGTCGCGCTGAAGCTGCTGTCGCCGAGCAGCGGGCCGCACCCGAATTTCGTCACCCGCTTCATCACCGAGGTCCGCCTCGCCCGCGACATCGCGCACCCGAACGTCTGCCGCGTCTACGACATCGGCGAAGCCGACGGCTGGCACTACCTCTCGATGGAGTACATCGACGGGGAAACGCTGGCGTCGCTGCTGCGGCGGATTGGCTCGCTGCCGGCCGAAAAGGCGCTCGATGTCGCGCGGCAGTTGTGCGCGGGACTGGCCGCCGCGCACGACCGCGGCGTGCTGCACCGCGATCTGAAGCCCGGCAACATCATGCTGGACGGGCGCGGACAAGTCCGCATCGTCGATCTCGGTTTCGCGACACCGCTCGGCGACTCTGTGAACGCCATCGCGGGCACGCCGGCGTACATGGCGCCCGAACAGACGGCAGGACAGGACGCGGGCGAGCGGACCGACCTGTATTCGCTCGGCGTTGTGTTGTACGAAGTCTTCACCGGGCGACGTTTGTTCCACGTGCGCTCGATCGCGGAGCGCGCCGTGGCGGGCGAGCCGGGGCCGGCCGCGCTCGCGCGCTTGTCCGGAATCGACCCCGCCGCCGAGAGAGTCATCCGGCGCTGCCTGGAGGCCGATCCCGCGGATCGACCCACCTCCGCCTGGTCGGTCGCCGCCGACCTGCCCGGCGGCGATGCGTTGTCGGCGGCATTGGCCGCCGGACGCATGCCGTCACCAGAAATGATCGCGGCGGCCGGGCACAAGGGCGCGCTGCAGCCGGCCCTGGCGTGGCCGTTGCTCGCGGCCATCGTCGCCGGCACGCTCGGCGTCGGGCTGGGCGTCAGCCATGTGACGCAGATCGATCCGGCGCGAGTCCCGAAGCCGGGCGAGGTCCTCGCCGAGCGCGCACGCGCCATCCTGTCGCGCATCGGTCAGGTCGCGGAAGCACGCGACAGCGAATACTGGTTCGAGCCAGGCGTACGCTTCGTGTATCGCCAGAGTCCGCAATACCTGATCTCGCAAAACTCGATGCACGTTCTCATCGAGCGCGATCCGCCGAACGATGTGCCGGGGATGGCGACCGTCGTTCTGGATCCGACCGGCAAGCTGATTCGTTTCAACGCGACCCCTGAACGGGGGACGCCTCCTTCGCCCACGCAGGAGGCGCCAACCTGGGCGACGCTGTTCACAGAAGCGCAGCTGGACATCCGAGCATTCGGGGAGAACGGCGGAGCCGTGGACGCGTTCGGCGAAGCCCCCATGGTGATGGTGCCGCACGATAGCCAAGTCATGTGGGAACAGCCTGGTCATTCGCCAGACAGGCTTCGCGTGGTCGGTGCGTCGCTCGCTGGCCGACCGGTGTATTTCGACGTCGCGACCGTGAATGCCGCGCCGCCGGTCCGGCAGACGTGGTTTTCGCGAGGCGCGCGATCGCCGACCAATGAAGTGCTGCTCGTGATCTTCTCGATCGCGTTGTTCATCGGCGGCGGCATTCTCGCGCGTCGGAACCTGCGGCTCGGGTACGGCGACACCAGCGGCGGCCGCCGGCTGGCGATCTGGATCGCGAGCGGCGGCGTCTTGTGGCCGGTCCTGCGCGCGCATCACGTACCGCTGGTAGTCGACGAGTGGATCTTTCTCCTGATCGCCACCGGGTGGGCCCTGGTCTGGACGGCGTTTGCCTGGCTGATCTACATCAGCCTCGAGCCCTACGTGCGGCGCTGGTGGCCGCATACGCTGATCTCGTGGGCGCGTCTGCTCTCCGGGCGCGTCCGCGATCCACTGGTCGGTCGCGACATCCTCGCCGGACTGCTGGCCGGCATCGGCCTCGTCGCGCTGCTGATCGCACGGGTGGAGGTCTCGCGCCGCCTCGGCGTGGTCGTCAGCCCGCTCGACCAGGCGTATTCGCTCGAGGCGCTGCGACTAGTGCCCTACTTCGGCCTGATCGTGTACTTCGGAATCGACGTGTTGAATTTCGCGCTCGCCATGCTCGGCACGCTGCTGCTGATTCGCGTCATCGTTCGCAACCAGCGCGTCAGCGTGATCATCTGGGTGTCGAGCGTGGCGACGCTCAATCTGGGCGTCGGCGCGATGCCCTGGGATCTGGTGTTCGCGGTCGCGCTGGCGGCCTTTGCCGTCTTCGTGCTCCTCCGCTTCGGTCTGTTCTCGACGGCGGTGATGCTCTTCTTCACGGACCTGATGACGCGGCTGCCGATCACTCTGAACGCTCGTGCCTGGTACTTTCCGCTGTCGATGCTCACGATGATGCTGATCGGCGGCCTGGCCGTCTACGGTTTCGTGGTCGCGCTCGCCGGTCGATCGCCGTTTGGTGCTGCGGTGTTCGCGGATCGGGAAGCCTGAACGCGACTGCCTACTTGAGGCTGGGGACGGCGGCTCGCGATCCGAGCTCGCGGTCGAGGTCCAGCAATCCCGACGGGTCGCTCTTCACCATCCGGAACTTGGCGACGATCTCGCGCGCGATCTTCTCTTCCTCGACCTGTTCGGTCAGGAACCACTGCAGCTCGGTCATCTCGGCGAACGCTTTTTCCTGAAAGCACAGCTCGTACAGCGCGTTGATCTGGCCGGTCACGCGCTGCTCGTTTTTCAAGGCCTGCTCGAACACGGCCCCGAGCGATTCGAAGTCGGCTTGCGGCTGGTCGATGCTTTTCAGCTGCACCTTGCCGTCGCGCGCGAGCACGAAGTCGAACAGCTTCATCGCGTGGAGGCGTTCTTCATCGCTCTGCAGCCGCAGCCATTTCGCCGCGCCGAGGAACTTCTGCTGGTCGCAAAAGGCCGCCATCGCGAGATAGGTGTGTGACGCTTCGAATTCTGAATTGATCTGTTCGTTGATGGCGCTGAGAACGGTCGCGTTCATGTCGGCGGGCCTCCGCCATCAATTCTACGGGCGTTTCGGAATCTTGATCCGGCCCTCCCACAGGCTCTTGTTGTTCTCTTCGCAGGAGTACTCCATCATTTCCCAATCGGGCCGCAGTGTGAGGGTTCGCGTCGTCTTCCACGGCCTGGTGAACGTCTTCGGATCCTCGATGATCATCTCGTGCGTGATGTGGCCAAGGTCCGGGCGCGTGAAGCGCTGCACCAGGTGCAGCTGATCGCTGTGCGGGTGGCCGACCGTGTCGAGGCGGGTTTTGCCGTTGAAGTTCACCGTGTCGATGACCAGCGTCTCGCCTTCCCAATGACCCACTGAATCGCCGAACCACGTGGCGATCCCGGTGCGGTGTGAACGGCCGTCGATCGGCGCGACAGTAAACCAGGAATTCTGCTCGAACAGGAACGCGAAATAGGTGTCGCTCTGCATGATCTGCATCGGTTCGGGGGTGTTGATCGAGCGCGTCATCCCGAACGGCAGGCAGGCGCCGGTGTAGTCGCCGTTGGCGGCGTCGTAGCTCTTCCACTCGGCCGCTCCCCAGGGCGTGAACGGCAGCTCGGCGACGCCTTTGAAATCCTTGGTGTCCTTGGTCAGGTCCGGCGCGTACGGCTTCTGCCAGACACCGCTGAAGTCCACTTTCCCCGAGGCCAGGCGTGGCGCCGGGCCGGCCGGCGGCCGATAGTCGCCTTCCTGGCCCACGGTCGGCCGGGACCCGGCGGTGGCCAGCGCCAGCGCCGTCAACAGGCTCGCCGCGAATCTGTTTTTCACGGCGCGCCTTATCGCTTCGGTGTCGGCGGCGGTGCGTCGCCACCTGACGAACCGGCAAACACGCTGCGGCCGTCCGGCAGTTTCGCCTGCCGGATATTGCACGTCTTCGACCCGTCCTTGGCCATCGATCCGTCGATGGTCACCTGATCGCCATAGCGCAGCGAATCCTTGTTCCAGCCGTTCCTCGTCAGCGTGTTGGGTGCGCCGCCCTCGCATTGCCAGTGCTGCAGGACCCCCTGATCGTCTTTCACGTCGAGGTACACCCAGATGTGCGGGTTCATCCATTCGAGCTTCGTCACAGAGCCGGTCAGCTTCACCGGCTTGTTGATATCGAATTCCGCCGCGAAGGAATGGTGGGCCGCCACGCGGAGCGCCGCCGCGGCGACGAGGCCGGCGCCGACGAGAAGGTGTTTCGCAGTCATGCCGAGGTTTTACACCTCGGACCCGGCGGGCGCAACGGTTATGTGCGGGACGACTCGGTACGCAGTGTCTGCCTTTAGGCGGACGTCGACGTCCGCGAAGTCCGGCTAACGCCGGACACTGCGAATTAGGAGCTCACTGAAAAACGGGTGATTATGCGCTCGAAAGCGGCTGTATTCGTCGAACGATTCGTCAGGTTCGAGTCTCAAAAGGCCTGTTGAGTGGTCTTACCGGGGAGCGCGCTGCGAGGTAAAGATACGTCTCCATCGTCATGCGGGTTTCGGCAGCAGTTTGGGAAGTCGGATCAGATTGAACGCGGCGCTCGCCAATACGAAGAGCCAGTCGACCCTCGCCAGCCCACGGAGTTTGACTTTGCGGATCCAGGCGATGGTCTTCGACCAGCCGAACGCCGGCGATCTGTCGAAGCTGCGACAGAGGCCCTCATCCGAGCGCGTCCAGCCACCGCTTGTCGCGCTTTCGCGATGCGCGATCGCGCGCGGAGACGCCGTTCTTGTCCTTGATGTCAGGTGAGGCGCGCTGGTCGACCAGCCATGCCAGCTGCGCCGGGTCAAATTCCTTCTCGACGCCGTAGTGCAATGCCGTCCGACCTGACTTCGGATCCGCGAAGTTCACGTCGGCGCCTCTCTTCACGAGAAACCTCGCCGCCTCGATTTTCTTCCAGGTCCACGCAGCGAGAAATGGCGTTATGCCGACGACGACGTCGATCTTCGCGCCGGCTTTGACGAGCAGATCGAGATTGCGGACGTCGTCGTACCATGCGGCCGCGAACAATCCGCCGCCTGGGGCGTTCTGCACCTTCGCGCCATGTTTGAGCAGCAACTTGACGAGCGTCGCATTTCGTCCGCGAGCCACAGCGAAGAAGAGCGCGGTGCAGCGATCTTGCTCCGGGGGCAGCTTCGACTCCACATCGAGTCCGTGGTCGAGCAGCAGGCGGACCACTTTAGCGGACTGCGATTCCGCAATCCCGAGGTCGGCGCAGGGCACGCAGCAGGCGAGGTGCAGCAGGTTGAATCCGCGGCGGTCGGTAACGCTTAGCAGGCGAGGGTCTGTCGCGAGAAGCTCGCTGACTGCATCGACGTCCAGTTGCTTGACGGCCTCGATCATCCGAGTCTTCGACATGAGCCGTAAGTTTATGCGTTTTTCAGCGAGGTCCTAGATAGCGTGGGCCGGCCGGGGAATGTGCCGCCGAACCAGGGCGAGCGACGCGCAGACGATGGCCATCGCCAGCGCCCACGCGGCGAAGAAGGCCGGCGCGCCGCCCCTGTCGAGCGCGAAGGCGCCGACATATGATGCGACGACGTTGCCGATGCGGCCGACGGCGACGGCCGTTCCCACGCCGGTGCCGCGAATGTCCGTCGGATAGACGTGCGCGGCCACCGCATACATCGTCGTCTGGACGGCGTTGAGCAGGCCGCCGGTCACGGCGAACATGGCGATGAGCCCGGCCGCCATCGGGGGCGCCAGCGGCATCGCGGTCATCGCGAGCGCGCTGGCGACCGCGATGGCGGACATGCCCATCAGCGTGATCCGGGAGCCGAGACGCTGAATCACCAGCGCGCCAAGCACCGCGCCTCCGACGCCGCCGAAATTGAACGCGGCCAGCGCGCTGCTCGCGTCGACCTGCGCGTAGCCAGCGCCGATCAACATCGCGACGATCCAGTTGAAGCCGACGTAGTTGGCGAGCAGGCAGAAGAAGAAGGCCCCGGACAGGCCGACTGTGTCACGGCGCAGAGCCGGCGCGAAGAGCTCGCGGATCGACGCCCGCGACCTGACGGTGGCGGCGGCCGTCGGCAGCACGAACGTGGACCCCGGGCTGACGTCGTGGCCAAGCCGACGAAGCAGCACGACGAGCTCCGGCCAGCGCTGGCGCCTGATCGCGAGGAATTGCGGCGACTCCGGCAGAAGCTTGAAGAGCGCGAGGGCAACGAGAAGCGGGAGCAGGCCGCCGATGACGAACAACGCGCGCCAGCCGTAGCGCGGCAGCACCTGGCCGGCGAACAGCGCGGCGAGCGTGCCGCCGAGCGGGATGCAGACGATCGTCAGCGTCACGGCGAAGGGGCGCTGTTCTCTCGGCACGTACTCCGAGGCGAGCGCGGCGGCATTCGGCATCGCCCCGCCCAGTCCGAGCCCGGCGAGAAACCGGAGGACGCCGAGCATCGTGACGCCATCGACCGTCGCGATCGCCAGCGTCGGGACCGCGAACGCCAGCACGCTGCAGACGAGCGCCGTGCGCCGGCCGATCCGATCGCCGAGCACACCGCCCGCCGTGCCGCCGAGGATCATGCCGAGGGGACCGAGCGCCAGCACGGTGGTAAAGGGTGCCCGCGGCAGCGACCATTCCTTCATCAGGGCCGGAATGACGTTGCCGAGCAACTGGTTGTCCATGCCATCGAGGATGATGGCGAGGGCGGTGCCGGCGACGAGCAGCTTCTGGTAGGCGCTCCAGCGTCCCTCGTCGAGCATGGACGCGACGTCGACGGTCTTCATGAATCCGGTATCAGCGGACCGACCGCTTCGCGTCGTCGAGGATCCGATCGACGATTTCGCGGGCCGCGCCGAGATAGGCCGAGGGATCGCTCAGGCGATCCCAGTCGATCGCGGGTTCAAGGCCTCGACTCGCGGCGGCGCGCCGCACCGCGGCGACGAGCGAATCGGAAGAGCCGCGCCTGTCGATCGCCGCGTGCCTGACGAGCGCCTGCGCGTCCTCGAGCGGCATCGTCGCGGCCAGCGCGAGGGACAGCGATTCGGACAGGGCCGCACCGCCGTCCAGACGCAGGTTGTCGCGCATCCGCGCCGCGTTGACGGTCAACTCGCGGGCGACGACGGCGGCATGACTGGCGGCACCATACGTCAGCGCGATCATCTGCGGCACCACGAGCCATTCGAGCGGCCATCCGTGCGTCGAGCGCTCGTGCTCCTGCAGCGCCGCAGCGTGGAGCGCGGAGAGCAGCGCGGCCGTGGCCTGCGCGGCGACGACCATCATCTCGCTGCCGATCGGATTGGCCTTGTGCGGCATCGTGCTGCTGCCGCCGCGGGCGCCGCCCGAGGATTCCAGGATCTCCCCGATTTCCGTTTGCGCGAGGAGCGTCAGATCCTGACCCATCTTGCCCAGGCTGCCCGCAACCAGCGCCAGCCAACTCCCGTATTCGACGATCGCGTCGCGCTGCGTGTGCCACGGGACCGCCGGGCCGAGGTCGAGCTCGCGGGCCAGTGCCTCCAGTACCTTCGGGCCGCGATCGCCGAGCGCCGCAAGCGTGCCGGCCGCCCCTCCGAATTGGACCACGAAGAGCCGCGGCTCGAGATCGGCCAGCCGCCGCCAGTGCCGCGGCAACGGCGCGAGCCAGTTGGCCGCTTTCAGACCGAACGTAATCGGGGACGCCTGCTGGCCGTGCGTCCTTCCGGCCATGATGGTGTTCTGGTGGCGATCGGCGAGGGCGATCAACGCGTCGATCGCCTCCTTCAGCCGTTCTTCGATCAACGCCGTGGCGCGCCGAATCGCCAGGACTGCCGCCGTGTCGACGATGTCCTGGCTGGTGGCGCCGCGATGGACGAACCCGGCGTTGTCGGGGCCCACCGCGCGGCGCAGCTGACGAACCAAATCGATGGCCGGTACGCCCGACGCGGCCACGCCGCGGCCGATCGCGGCGGTGTCAACCTCGAGCGCGGCGGCTGCGGCCGCGATCGCGTCGGCTGCGGCCGCTGGAATCACGCCCACTGCCGCCTCGGCGCGGGCCAGCGCGACTTCAACCGCCAGCAGATCGGCCAGGCGCTGGCGATCGGCGAACACGGCCGCGATACGGTCGTCGCCGCAGAAGAGATCTCCGAACAGCGCCGAATCGAGGACGGAGATCATGCGTCGAAGAACACGGTCTCGCGTTCGCCCTGCAGGCGGATATCCCAGCGATAGACCACGAGGCCGCCCTTGGTGGTGCGTTCGGCGACGAGCGTACGCCGCCGGGCGCTGTCGACCAGCGCCAGCGCCGGATCCGCGTCGAGCGCGTCGTCTCCGAAATACATTCGCGTGAAGGCGTGCACAAGCATGCCGCGCGCGAACACTGTGACGTTGACATGCGGCGCGTGTGCGGCCCCGTTCGCGGCTCGGATCGAGCCGGGTTTGACGGTGTCGAACCGAAAGGTCCCATGGGCATCGGTCGGGCAGCGGCCGAAACCGAAGAACGCCGGATCGAGCGGCGCGGGGCCGGTGTCGAGCGGGTGGCGATACCGGCCGTGCGCGTTGGCCTGCCAGATCTCGACGAGCGCGTCCTCGATCGGGCTTCCGACGCCGTCGAGCACGTGACCCTCGATGCGAATGCGCTCGCCGTCCGTGCGATCGCTCACCAGCACGTGCTGCGACTGCGACGGCCGCGTCAGGCCAACCCCGAAGAACGGGCCCACGGTCTGCGACGGTGTCTGCCGCGGCGACGGCATCAGCGTGCTTCCATCGGCGTCTGGTGACGCCCGCGCAGCACGACGTCGAAGCGGTAGCCGAGCGCCGTGCCCGGTTCCGTGACATCGTGATCGTAGCGGGCGATGAGCAGCGGCCGCCCTTCTTCGGGCACGCCGCCGAGGACCGGATCGAGGGAGAGCAGCGGATCGCCGGGAAAATACATCTGCGTGACGAGCCGCGAGATGAACGCGTTGCCGAACAGCGAGAAATGAATGTGCGAGGGACGCCACGCGTTGTGATGGTTGGTCCAGGGATAGGCGCCCGGATGAACGGTCATGAAGCGATACTCGCCGCGTTCGTTCGTCATGCAGCGTCCGCCGCCGGTGAAATTCGGATCGAGCGGCGCATCGTGGCGATCGACGTCGTGAAAATACCGGCCGGCCGCATTCGCCTGCCAGACCTCGACCAACGCGTTGGCGATCGGGCGGCCGTCATCCTCGAGCACGCGTCCGGTCACGTAGATGCGTTGACCAATCGCCTGCCCTGCCCCGCCGGGGATCCGGGTGAGATCGGCGTCCTCGGGACGCACGGCATCCGAACCGAACGCCGGACCGGTGAGCTCGGACAACCATGGCTCGAGCGGCACCAGCGCCTTGCGCGGCGAACGCCGCACCGTCGACGCGTACGGCTCGTACAGATAGGGAGGGTGAATGTTCCAGTCGCGCTTGGTAACGGTTGGGGCACTCATATCACGTTTCGTCCGGCCCCGATCCCGGCACCGATCCGGGCCCCGTGAATCCGGAGGAGGCGGCGAGCACGCGTTTCGCGAGCGCGAACGCCGCGTTGGCGGACGGCATGCCGGCGTAGATGGCCACCTGTAGAAACACTTCCTGCAACTCGTCCTCAGTCACTCCGGTCCGGGCCGTGGCGGCCACATGCATCGCCAGTTCGTCGTGCCTGCCGAGCGCGGCGAGCATGGCGAGCGTGATCAGGTGACGCGTGCGCTGATCGAGACCCGGCCGGGCCCAGACGCGGCCCCACGCGACCTCGGTGATGAAGCGCTGGAAGTCGGCGTCGAGAGCGGTCGTGTTCGCCTGCGCCCGGGCCACGTGCTCGTCCCCAAGGACCGCTCTGCGGACAGCCATGCCGCGCTCGAACAGATCATCGGACATGTGCGTGATATCCCCGTCCCTCGAGTCTGTGCATTATGCGCGTGTCCTGAGTTCTAACTTCTAAGTTCAACTTCTAAGTTCTAAGTTCGGAACGACCGCCGTGGCCTCGATCTCGACCCTGGCGCGGTCTTCGACCAACGCGGCCACCTGCACCAGCGTCATCGCGGGAAAATGGCGGCCGATGACGCGCCGGTAAACCTCGCCGACCTCGCTCGAACGTGTGAGGTACTCCTGCTTGTCGCAGACGTACCAAGTGAGACGGACGAGGTGTTCGGGCCGGGCGTCGCCTTCAGCCAGGATGTCGACCACGTTGTGCAGCGCCTGCTCAACCTGCGCGACGAAATCGTCGCCCACGATCTCCTGGCGGGCGTTCCAGCCCACCTGACCGGCCACGAACACCTGCCGGCCCTCGGCGGCTACACCATGTGAGAACCCCCGCGTGCGCGCCCAGTGCTTGGGATGCAGAAACCGCATGTGTTGAACCACGTTAACCGCCGAGACTGCGGAGGCCGCAGAGAAACCTTGATTATTCTCGGCGATCTCTGCGTTGTCTGCGGTTAAACCTTCAGCTTGAAGCGCTGGATCTTGCCGGTCTGTGTCTTGGGCAGCGCGGTCACGAACCTCACCGAACGCGGGTACTTGTAGGGCGCGATCTTCGCTTTGACGTGGTCCTGCAATCGCTTCGCACACGACTCATCGCGCTCGACCCCTTCCTTCAGGACGACATGCGCCTGCACGATCTGTCCCCGCTCGTCGTCCGGTGCGCCAATGACGGCGCACTCGACCACGTCGGGGTGTGAAAGGAGCGCCGATTCGACCTCGGGCCCGGCGATGTTGTACCCGGCGGAAATGATCATGTCGTCCGCGCGCGCCACGAAATGGAAGACGCCGCGCGCGTCCCGAACGAAATCATCGCCCGTGACATTCAAGCCGTTGCGGACGTAGGTCGTCTGGCGATCGTCCGCAAGGTAACGGCAGCCTGTGGGCCCCCGGACAGCCAGGTGTCCGACAGTGCCATCGGGCACTTCCCGCATCGCGTCGTCGACGACGCTGACCTCGTATCCGGTCACCGGACGGCCCGTCGCCCCTGCCGAAGCCTCCTCGAGGCGGTTGCTGATGAAGATGTGCAGCAGCTCGGTGGTGCCAATGCCGTCGAGAATCGGTTTTCCAGTTTTCTCCGTCCAGGCCTCGAAGACCGGCGCCGGCAGCGTCTCGCCGGCGGAAACGGCCATCCGCAGCGAGGACAGATCCGCACCGTCGTCCATCGCCGCCATCATCGCGCGGTAGGCGGTCGGCGACGTGAAGCTGATCGTTGCCTTGTAGGTTTCGATAATCTCGATCATGTTGGCGGGCGACGCGTTCTCGAGAAGCGTCGCGGTCGCGCCGAAGCGGAGCGGGAAGATGGCGAGGCCGCCCAGTCCGAAGGTGAACGCCAGCGGCGGCGAGCCGACGAAGATGTCCTGCGGCGTCAGACGCAGGACTTCCTTCGCGTAGCCGTCGGCGATGATCAGCAGATCGCGATGGAAGTGGGCGGTCGCCTTCGGCTCGCCGGTCGTGCCGGACGTGAATCCGAGGAGCGCGACGTCATCTCGTCCGGTTCGCACCGCCTCGAAGGTGACCGGCTTGTTGAGCGCGACACGATCGAGCTCGGCATCGTGATTCGAGGTGCCATCGAAACAGATGACACTGCGGAGCACACGGCTGTCCTTGGCGCACGACACCAGCTCGTCCGCGATGCGGCTGTCGCAGAGGCCGAGGCCGATCTGCGCCTTGTCGACGATCGCGGTCAACTCGCCCGCGCGCAACAACGGCATGGTGTTCACCGCGACCGCGCCAACCTTGGTGACGGCCAGCCACGCCGCCACCATCGCGGGGTTGTTGCCGGATCGAATCAGCACCCGGTTGCCGGGTTTGACCGCGAAATCCTCGACCAGGGTGTGCGCCAGACGATTGGTCCAGTCGAGCAGCTCCTTGTAGGTACGCCGCCGTCCGTTTCCGATCAGCGCGACGTGGTCACCGAACCCCTTCTCGACCATGCGGTCGGTCAGTTCGACGGCGACATTCAGGTACGGCGGATATTGAAACTCCGGCCGATCGAGCAACAGATCGGGCCACTGGTCGAAGGGCGGAAGATTGTCGCGGGTAAACGTATCAGTGTGTGCGGTTGGGCCGAGGGACGATGCGCGCCTCGCCATTTAACCGCAGAGCACGCTGAGAGCGCAGAGGAAAATCATTCTTCAGGGAATCCGTTTACTTTGCGCATGATGCCACCGTGCGTAAGGATCTTGATGTTGAAGTTCAGCACCAAGCCGACGCACTTCTTGGAGATCTTCAGGTACGACAGCATTTGCGCCTCATGCACTCGATCGAGCTTCGCGACTGACTTGAGCTCCACAATCACTGAATCCTCTACGACCAGGTCCATGCGATACGCGCAATCCAGTTTGACGCCTTCGTAGACCAATGGCAGCGGCTTTTGGCGCTCAACCTTCAATCCACGAGCTACTAACTCGTGAAACAAGCACGCTTCGTACGCAGACTCAAGGAGTCCGGGGCCCAACGTGCGATGCACCGAGATCGCGGCTGCAATGATCTGTTCTGTCAACGCGTTGAGTCTGGCGGCATCCCTCCGCACGCCATGCATCCGATGCAAAGGGACTGACAACGCGGTACCGCGCTGTTTTGCTCCAGATTCTCAGGGTCTCGATCTGCTCGTCGTTTGTTTGTACGCGGTTTCTTCCATCGATTTCTCCGCGTCCTTTGCGTTCTCTGCGGTTCATGTCTTTGGTCGGGTTTCAGTCACCTGAAAACTGCGGCTTCTGCCCGGCGACGAACGCGTCGTAAGCGCGCTTGAAATCCTGCGTCTGCATGCAAAGCGCCTGGGCCTGCGCTTCGGCCTCGATCGCCTGGTCGAGCGTCATCGACCATTCCTGATTCAGCATCGTCTTGGTCATCATGTGCGCGAAGGTCGGACCGTTGGCAAGACTTTCGGCCAGCGACACGGCGTCGCGCTCCAACGCGTCAGCCGGGACGATGCGGTTGAAGAACCCCCAACGCTCGCCTTCCTCCGAGGACATCGTGCGACCGGTCAACAGCAGCTCCGCCGCGCGGCCGTGGCCGATGACGCGGGGCAGCATCGCGCAGGCCCCCATGTCGCAGCCGGCGAGGCCCACGCGCGCGAAGAGAAACGCCGTCTTCGCCGCAGGCGTCGCGAGCCGCAGGTCCGAAAACAGCGCGATCATGGCGCCGGCGCCGACGCACGCGCCGTCCACGGCGGCGATGATCGGCTGCGGGCACTCGCGCATCGCCTTGACGAGCTCGCCGGTCAGGCGCGTGAACGCGAGCAGACCTTTGACGTCGCGCGAGAGCAGCGGACCGATGATCTCGTGGACATCGCCCCCTGACGAAAAATTCCCGCCGTTCGACGCGAGGACGACAGCCCTGACATGGTCATCCGCGGCCAGCGCCCGGAAAGTGTCACGCAGCTCGGCATACGAGTCGAATGTCAGCGAGTTCTTTCGCTCAGGCCGGCGAAGTGAAATGACCGCAACCCGTCCATCGAGTCGCCAGTTGAAATGCGTGGGCATGCTGCTCAATCTTCGCTGGCCTTAACCGCGGAGATCGCTGAGAACGCAGCGAAACATTGGGGTTGTCTGCGATCTCTGCGTTCTGCGGTTAGAGGCCGCCATTACACGTTCGCCGGTGACATCTCGAAACGCGACGCCAGCCGGTACAGCTGATCGCGTCCCGCGAGATAGGGCTTGGGCCACGTCTCGCCGCGATACCCGAGTCGCGCCGCAGCGTGGAGCGTCCAATAGGGATCGGCGAGGTGCGGCCGCGCCAGGCAGCACAAGTCTGCACGTCCCGCCATCAGAATCGAGTTCACGTGGTCGGCCTCGTAGATGTTGCCGACTGCCATCGTGGCGATGCCGCTCTCGTTCCGAATGCGATCGGAGAACGGCGTCTGGAACATGCGGCCGTATATCGGGCGCGCGCGCGTCGAGGTCTGCCCCGCCGAGACATCGACGATGTCCACGTCGGCGTCACGCAGCAGACGCGCAATCCGGACCGCTTCTTCAGGGGTCGTCCCCTCGTCGCCCACCCAGTCGTTGGCTGAAATCCGAATCGAGATCGGCTTCTCCGGCGGCCAGACCTCACGCACCGCCTGGTAGATCTCGAGCGGAAAACGCATCCGATTCTCGAGCGATCCCCCGTAGGCATCGGCGCGCCGGTTGGTCAGGCGCGAGATGAACGCCGACAGGAGATAGCCGTGCGCGCAGTGCAGCTCGAGCAGGTCGAAGCCGGCGCGCGCCGCCATCGCCGCAGCCCGCACGAAATCGTCGCGGACGCGATCCATATCGGCGCGTGTCATCTCCCGTGGCACCTGATTGCCGGGCGACCAAGCGATCGGGGACGGGCCGATGACGGGCCAGTTGTCGGCCGTCAGCGGCGTATCCGCTTCTTCCCAGCCGAGCTGCGTCGATCCTTTTGGCCCTGAATGTCCGAGCTGAATCCCAATCTTGGCGTCGGTTTCCGCGTGGACGAAGTCGACGATGCGTTGCCATCGGACTTCGTGCTCGGGCGCATAGAGGCCCGCGCAGCCAGGCGAGATCCGGCCCTGCGGGGACACGCAAGTCATTTCGGTGGTGACCAGGCCCGCGCCGCCCTTGGCCCGCTCGGCATAGTGCACCAGATGCCAGTCGGTGGGCGTTCCGTCGACGGCCCGGTATTGCGCCATGGGCGAGACGACAATCCGGTTCTTGAGCCGCAGGTCGCGCAGGCGAAACGGCGTGAACATCGGCGGCCGCGAGTGCTGCGGCTTTTCTCTCGTCGCCTGCTCCTCGAACCACATCTCGGCGCTCTCGAGCCAGATCCTGTCGCGCGCCCGCAGGTTCTCGTGGCTGATGCGTTGCGACCGCGTGAGCAGCGAATAATTGAACTGCACCGGATCCAGGCGGAGATAGCGGTCGATGTGCTCGAACCACTCGGTCGAGTTCCGTGCCGCGCTCTGAAGACGCAGCACCTCGGTTCGACGCTCCTGTTCGTAACGCTGGAAGGCGGCCGCAAGCGTCGGCTCGCTGTGCAGGTAACCGGCCAGCGCGATCGCGCTCTCGAACGCGAGTTTCGTGCCCGAGCCGACCGAGAAATGCGCGGTGGCTGCCGCATCGCCCAGCAGCACCAGGTTCTCGTGCGACCACCGTTCGCACAGCACTCGACGGAAATTGAGCCACGCCGCGGCCCGCACATATCGGCCTTCAGCCGGCGTGGCAAGTCCGGCACTGGCCATCAGTCGATGGCCCCCAAGATGGGCCGCAAACACCCGCTCGCACGACGCCAGCGTCGCCTCCTGGCTCATGGCATCGAAGCCGAACCGGCGCCATGTCGCTTCCGAACACTCGACGATGAACGTCGCGGTCTCGGCGTCGAACTGGTAGGCGTGCGCCCAGATCCAGCCGTGCTCGGTCTCCTCGAAGACGAACGTGAAAGCGTCGTGGAAGCGCTGCCGGGTGCCAAGCCAGATGTACTTGCACGCCCGCACGTCGATATCCGGTTTGAACACATGCGCCAGGGCCCCGCGCGTTTTCGAATTGGCGCCGTCGGCGACGACGACCAGATCGTACTCGCGATAGCGATCGGCGCTCTCGACCTCGGTGTCGAACTGCAGGGTGACGCCCAGCTCACGCGCGCGATCCTGAAGGATCGCGAGCAGGCGTTTGCGGCCGATGCCGCAGAAGCCGTGGCCCGACGAGCGTGTGACGGTGCCGCGGTAGAAGACCGCGATGTCGTCCCAGTACACGAACGCACGCTGGATCGCGGCCGCGCTGTCGGGATCGCTCGCATGGAGGTTGGCGAGGGTCTCGTCCGACAGCACCACGCCCCACCCGAACGTATCGGCCGGCCGATTGCGCTCGACGACCACGATCTCGTGATCGGGGTTGCGGCGCTTCATCGCGATCGCAAAGTAGAGACCGGCCGGTCCGCCGCCGAGGCAGGCAACGCGCAACTTCTGACCTCCTGACCTCGTGTTCTAGGGTGCCGCTATTGACGCTTTTCCAGTGAGCGCGCATCGCTCAGGATGTTGCCGACCGAGCGGTTGCCCTCGTGGCATGCGTACTCGTAGATGCGGTACGACGGATCGCGATGCAGCGGAATCGACACCGTCCACGGCCGCGTGAACATCTTCGGATCGTCGATCGTCGCTTGGTAGTCGATGGTGTCCTTGTCGATCGGAGTGAATCGCTCCACGACGTGCAGCGATTCGGTCTGCAGGATGCCTTTGATGCGGCCGCCGGCGGCTGACGTCGAGATCCACCCCTTGCCGTTGTAGTTCGTGGTGTCGATGACGAGCGTCTTGCCATCCCAGCGCCCGCGGGGATCGCCGTTCCACTGCCGGACCGGAGCCGGCGCATGCGGGCGGCCGTCGGTCGGAATGATTCGCGCTTCGTGAATCATCTCCGAGTGAATGACGACGTAGCCGGGCGTCTGGATGATCTGGTATGCGTTGTTATAACCCGCCGGAAACATGCCGGCCGGCGCACCGCGCGTAATGCACCGATCCCAGACGCTCATGAACTCGTACGAGTCGCGTTCGTGCGCGCTGTTGTAGTCGCGCGCGGCCTCCGCTTCCGGACGGAGCGGCACGCGGCCGTCCGGCGGATCGATGACGAGCGACGTCCGCCGCGTCGAGACGACGCGATCGCCCGAATCGAACCAGACCTGGTCGTAGCTGCCGACGTCGCCGGGGCGCTTCGGGTCGGCCTCGCGATTCGCCGCCACCTGGCGCTCGATCGCCGCGACTTCCGCTTCGGTGAGGAACGGCTTGTCGCGCAGACTCGCAGGCCGTTCGAACGGCGTGATCGTGGCATTGGTCCAGATGCCCTGCAAGTCGGGCTGACCGTCGGCGGTCCGCGGCGGCGTCCACGCTTTCTGCGCACCGGTCGATTGCGCCGTCAGCGTAGCGCCGGCGAGCGCAACTCCCAGCATGACGGCGAGTCGGACTTGTCGGCGCATGGGTCCTCCCGGAACAAGACGCATTATCTGGCGCTCTTCCTGGCGTAGACGAGCTCCGGCCGATCGGCCGCAGCGTCCGTGCAGATCTGGACCAGCCGCCCGAAGTAGCTCTTCGCTTTAGCCGGCTGCTTCGCGGCCTCGGCGGCCTTTCCGGCGCCATAGAGCGCAAGGAAGCGATTGGGCTCCTTCTTCGTTACCGCTTCGAACGCCGCAAGCGCGTCCTTGGCGCGGCCCGCCTCGAGCAGCATGAACCCGTACAACTCGCGCGCCGGCGCGAGCGGGCCCGGAGTCACCGCGGACTTGTCGGTCAGGTCCTCAGCGTCGGCGGCCGCCGCGAGCAGCTTGATCCCCTCGCCCTTGCGTCCACTCGCGTACGCAACCCACGCCTCCGCGACCTTGCGCTGAATGTCGACCTGCTCCGCCCAGTAGCCGTCCTTCAGCTCCAGCTCGCGATCGCGAATCGCGGCAAGCCTGGCGATGTCGGGCGCCGCGTCAGCCGGCTTGCCGGCGCGCGCCGCGCCGATCGCGCGCGCGAAGTGCGTGATGGCTTCGGTGTACGGCGTGTTCGGCGCCGGCCGTACGGTCAGGGCCATGGCGTCCGTCCACTGCAGCCGCTCCATCGCATAGCGTGCGGGAATGGCGGCCATCGCAAACGTGTTGGCGCCCATCGCGCCTCCCGCTGACGCCCCTCCCGCCGCGGCGGCGTTGGCTGTCATCGCGTGATCCAGGACCGCCTTCGCCTGGGCGTCCTGCCCCATCTGCAGATACGCGTAGATCTGATAATCCATGGCGTGCAGCGCTTCGGCCACACCGCCGGTCTTTTCGGCCTCCGTCGCGGACTTGATGTTGGTGGCGACCGATTCCTTCCACAGCCCGACGCGGGTGAACGTGTGCGACGGCATGTGGAGCGCGTGCGGTACCGACGGCGCGATACCGGCGTACGCGCGCGCCGCCGGCAACGCCTTCTCGGCGAGCGCCGGGACGTCGTAGGTGTGGATGATGTAGTGCGCCAGACCCGGATGGTTCGGCATCTTCTTGTACAGCGGCTCCAGGATCTCCGCGGCGCGCAGGTTCTGCGCGAACGTCTTGTCGGTCGGCAGCGCGGTCTGATCGATCGCGAGCGCCCAGAAGATGCGCGCTTCCGTGTCGGCCGGGTTGGCGGCGGCCAGCGCTTCGGTCGCCTTCTCGTACGCCAGAACGCGCGCGCGCTGCGTGCCCGGGTCGGCGCTGGAGAAGAGTCCGGCGACGGCGTCGATGTAGCCCTTCTCGCGCGGCGTCGGCGATCCCGTCGTCTGACCCTTTTCAATTGCCGCTTTTCCGTTGGCGATCACCTGAGGCGATCGGAGGCCGGCGAACGGATTGCCCCAGTGCGTCAGCGCGATACCCCAGTAGGCGATGGCGCAGTCCGGGTCCGTTTTCAGCACGCCCTCGAACCAGACACGCGCTTCGGGGAACCAGAACGAGTGCAGTTCTGCCACTGCGTGGTTGAAGTCGTCTTTCACGGCGGGCTTGCAAGACGTCTCGAAGCTCACCGTCCCGACCTGGGCGGAAGACCCTTTGTGCTGCGAGTGGTCCTCCTGCGCCGACACCAGGCGAGGTACCGCGAACAGCGACAACACGCACGCCACGACGGTCAGTTGTTTCATCTCGGACTCCTCCCGATCAGGTTAACTGTAGCGCGGGCGGCGGAGGCTTGCCAGGTGGGTGACGCTACAGCCGGTGGAGACCGCCGTAGGCGGTCTCCACATACAACCCGTGTTCATCGACGACGCGACAGGAGTCGCCGCCGTGGTAGACCATCAGCACCACCGGCGTCCCGGCCGTAAACTCGCCGTTCGGAACCTCCCGAAGGTCCTCATAGAAGTACGGCTGCGATCGCTTCACTTTGTGGGTGAATTGATTCGGCGGCGGCTTGATCGCGTTCTTCCGCGGCACCAGCGCGTCGTCGTCGAGCACCACCGCTTTCGGCCGGAGCATGCGGCCGGGAAGCGCAGGCTTCTTCCGGGGTGAACGCTTGGCCATCACTCCCTAGCCGACGAGGCTGTCGTCCGGCAGTTCCATCGGAACGGTGGGAATCACGAGGCCGCCGTGATCGTGCGGCGCGGCGAGCAACGCACCCTCGGCCAGTTGGAGCAGATTCGGCAGCGCGTACTCCTCAGCCTTCGTCATGTCGACGACGTATCCGAGATCCTTGAGGCTGGCGACGGTCAGCCGACTCATCGGGTTCGGCGGTCCGGCCACGAAGCCGGTCATCAGCTCGTTCCTGAAAACCGTTTCGCGCCAGTGCGAGTTCTTGGTGCCTGGCCCGCCGGTGTTTTCAACGGGGACGGCCGCGGGGCCCGTGCCTTTCAGCGTCCCGTATTCCTTCTTCGCGTTCGTTCCTGTGAACGTGGGGTTGTTGCCACTTGCACCCGCTAACAGGCCCTTCTGCGTCCAAATAGTGCCAATACCCAGCACGTGTCCCATCTCGTGGGTGATGACGTCGCCCAGCGTGCCGTTGGCCTGCATGTTCGCCAAATCGGCAGTGTCGAACTGCATCCGTCCCTTGGCCGGGATGAACTTTGCGGCACCAGCGCTCGCAGGCCGCAAGTGCGTTGGACCGGCCTGTCCGAGAATCCCACCCGGACCGTCGATCGCCACGCCCGACGCCTCAATCAGCACGTCATCGATGACCTGGCCGTTGACCACCACGTCGGGCAGATCGCCGACAATCACCTTCGACCAGCGATTCGCCGCCGTCTTGAACGCATTCTTCTGGGCGGTCGTGAGCCCGCCGAGGAACACGACCGTGATGGTGAATGGCGCTGCGGCCTTGGCGGCCTTCGCTCTCTTCAGGTCCGCTCTGACGATGTAGATCTCACGCTTGTTGGGAGTCGACTTCTTCGATTTTTTCGCCACGGTGCATTATCCTTTCGAGTCTGAGGACAGTAGCGATTATCTGTCTGACGCATGGAGAGTCAAGGTTCAACCGCAGCCCTCCGC
>Ga0207641_10001863_pt1 | contig 20252 bp, 44 predicted proteins | sample KBSSwiS62_FD_184306 | JGI IMG/M metagenome (GOLD analysis project Ga0207641, IMG submission 184306) | Switchgrass rhizosphere microbial communities from Kellogg Biological Station, Michigan, USA - KBS Switchgrass S6-2 (SPAdes) (version 2) | ecosystem: Host-associated > Plants > Roots >... | reverse complement strand
CTTCGCTAACATCCAATCACGCGCGCTTTCAAGTTTCCATCGCCACGCAACCGGCTGCCCTTCCCCCACTGGCGCCGGCGCCACGGTGGACGCGGGAACCGCTGAACCCGTTGCGGGCAAGGGGGTGCGGGTGTTCCACACCGAGTCCTTGGCTATTGCGCCACACTGCGTGCAGAGAACGTTTGCTTTGTCTAAACGTATGTCGCTCTCGAATGCCAGCCTAGAACTGCCACAGAACGGGCACGGCAACAGTTCAACGTGCGTCACGGGACTTCTCCTGTAGGGCGGCGTCGATGGCCTCATCCAGAGACAGCGACATTTTTAGGTAATTGCTGCGGTGTTCGTACAGCACATCGTAATCGCGCTTGCCAGCATCGCGAACGTAGAGATACCGCTCTGCATTCTTCCTAAGTGCCGCAATCTCCTCGTCGCGCGCACGGAGTTGTTCTTCGATCTCCGTTTGCTCAGCGCACGCACGATCAGCTATTTCAGTTTCTGTCTGCAACCTAGCCTCCATCGCACGGAGTTGTTCGGCGTCGGCGCGGAGCATGACAACAGCTCGATTGCATGCGCCCATGTCGTCCATCTTGTGTGACCTGAAGGCAGCCGTCTCAAGATCGGCAATCAGCCGCTCCCGCTCGTCTGTTCCGCGCCGCGCTTGAACGGGGGAGGAGGGGATTGTGGTCATGGCCGTAACCTCACACGCTTAAGCTGTTCATCGAGAATCTTTCGCATAGCTGTGCGATCGTCGTCCCAAGGCAGCCACGGCCAATCCCACCCATGCACAAGTTTCAGCCACTGTCGTAAGTTCATTCCTCCCTCTCCTGTTCTTGCGAACGGCTGCGCGGGTTAGGCTTTCTTCGGGCACGTGGCGCCAGTGGCGTTGCAGAAGTCGATTAGCAATTGCTCGACCACTGGAATCTCTTTCTTGATGGCCTCGCGCGTGGAACCGAAATCGCGATGGCAGATTGCGAATCGCAAACCCATTTCCAGCACGACGAGACGTGATGCGATGTCGTCCAGAAATGCGGCATTGTCGGTAGCTGTGTCGCTCATCATCCTCTCCGTCTCACTGCTCGCTCACGTTCGGGTATGTGGGGTGGGCGTGATGGGCTGGAATTGCACCAGCTACCTTCTAACGCACCGCCGAAGCGGTCCCGGGTGTAGACGCTCTGCCCTGTTGAGCTACACACCACGCCCATAGACCTAAATCACCATCGGCACCATGCAGCGGTGCCAGTCCTTGAGGGGCATTTCCTTCTCCTCGCACGACGCCACGATGCGATACCGCACGATCCCGCGCCGGCACCAGAGCACCTGCACCTCGGTGAAGGTGTTGTGCATCCACAGGCTGCGCGGGCGAGGGCGGGTGATCATGCAGATGGCTCCGTGACTAACCAAACACCGTCGTCTGCAAATATGCGAGCCACAAATCCCTGCGCAGCAAGTTCTGCTTGGCGATTGAGTGCTGCCTGCGCTGCGCTTTGCGGTCCGATTATCTTCGCCACAGATTGCGCGAGCTCCGTGTCGTCACGAACGCATTTGCATTTGCGTTCACCGCAATCGTGGCAGACAAGGACGGTGCTATAACCTAAGCTAGACCGCCTTACGAACGCTGGCGAATGCGTGTCATCGTGTTTTCTGCGTCGCTCTCTCGCGGCCATCCCCATCCTCCTACTCAGGCTAAGGCAGTCCCTTGGGAGAGACTGCCGAAGCGGTTCTGTCAGAGCGGCAGACCAACCCCAAACTCAACGGTAATCGGCTTGCCGTCCGCCCCAATCTCCAGAATCAGATCGGGTGCCGTGGTGTAGTCCGGGTAGTTCGCCTTCTTCTGCGACGGATCGAAGTTGGCAACGTGAGCGCCCTGTCCGGGAGCCTTGCCATTTGTTGCGTGGTAGTTGCCGGCGGCATCGCCCCATCCACACGTCCCATTCGCCTTCTGCGTCTGCGCGACGCTGACTGACTTGTAACCCTGCGACTGGTTCGCGCTGAGCTTCAGCATCTTCTTCTCGCCGGGCTTGCCAGAACACGTCACCTTCATGTCGCCGCTGTGGAGGAATGCCTGATTGGTTTCGGTGGCACCGGATACGTCCGGGCCGCCTGCCTTGCCACTCTGGATGTGCATGGTGTTACTCCTAGCTAGGGATGCCGCGAAACCGCGCGGCGGCGGTCAATGGGTGGACTGTGACCGGCGCTGATCTCCGGCATGGTGATTCTGCAATACACTGGCGAAGGATCGAACTTCAACTATCACCTAACTCTTACCGTAAGCGTTTGCCAGCCCACTATCAGGAAACCGGTTGCATTTGCAGTTAGCGCATCAGCATGCGCATTCACAGTCCATAGTCAGCGCACTACCGTATCCACAATCCACGTCCCCAGCATCACGGCCAGGAAGATAATCGTGGCGACGGCGATCAGGAAGGTTAGGAGGAATCTGAACATAGTGTGTAGTCTAGTCCAACGGTGTAGACGTGTCAATAGTCCACTTCACCCCTCGCTCGTTCCCGACATATTCGAGGAAGTCGAGGAGTTCCTTCATCTCGCCCACGGTCATGCGCGAGGTGCGGGCACCCAGTACGACGAACCCGCCGTCGAGTCCTTGGGCAATGCGCTGTTCCTTGCGGATGCCAGCCGTGGCGATCTCTTTCCAGTCGGTGGGAGAGATCAACTGCGTTTTTCCGTTGACCGTCCAAGGCACTTGTGATGCAAGGTCTGACAGCCTCGACCACATCAAATTGTTCTGCTGTTCAGTGCGGCGGCTCATTCAGGCACCTGAAGTGATGCCTTGAACTTGAACTGGTCGAGAGCGTCAAGAAGCTGCGGCGCAGCCTCCACTCCGCCGCAATACGGACAAACGCATGCTTCGTCATTGCACGGTTCGTTATGCTGGCTCTCAACGTCCGTCGCCAGCTCACGGGCGAGGCGCAGGATATTGCCGAGCATCCGCAGATCATTCTCCGTCATAGCGGCTTATCTCCCGTCCGTCGAGTTTGATGGCGCCGAGCGTGTCGGTTGGCCGGATGTTCTTCGATGCGAACTTGCGCATGGCGATGTAGTCAGGAATGCGCACGCGGAACACCGGCTCACGTTTCAGCTCGATCATGCGAGCCGCGTAGTCGCGCAGCTCCGCGCAGAGCTTCTTGGTGCGCCCGGTCAGTTTGACGCTGGACAGCTCGAAGTTAGTCTCCATTGTCGCGTGTCCTGAAAAAGTCGAAACCAACGCTTCGGTTGTAAAGCTCCGCGAGCGGCTTGCTCCAGCAGTTGTTGATCTTGAACCCTTCGTCCGGCGTCTCGCGCATGGCCGACTGCCAGCGGATGACGTGCATCGCCGCACGGATACTCCAGTGGCGATGACCACGCGCCCGCATCTCGTCGGCGAGATCGAACACGGCGCAGACGATGGGACCGTTGGCGTGTTTCCAGTCATCGAAGGTCATCACCAGCTCCCGTCGTACTTGTTCAGAATCTTCCAGATTCCGAGCGCGTGCTGGAACAGGGCGTAGCCTTCCTTCAGTTCGGCCTCGCTCCACTCATGGCACTTGACCATGCCGGGATGCGAGCGCGACACAAAGATGTTCAGGCACCTTCCATGCGGCCGTCCTTTCCCGTACCGATACGCTGCGAGCTGGCGATTTTGCGAGTACGCCAGTTTCTTGCCGGGCGTGTCCGGTCCGAAATCGGCCCCTTTGTAATCGATAAAAATGTCGTGCTCAGGGCTCCAAAGGTCGATCGTTCCACCGTAGCCGTCCCGACAAGCAAAGGCTTCCTCGGACACCCAATCGGTCACATTCGGGAAGTTATCGGCCAAGATCGAGCGGACTGCGCTCGCATGGGCCGTGTAGGCCTCTGGGACGCTCTCTCCTGCGAAGCTGGCCTCGATGGCGTGGTGGATAGCAAGACCAACCTCTCGCGCCTCTGAGGCCTTTTTAGAGGCCTCTGCGTTGACCCGGCTCAGGAACTCCTTTTCAGCCTCATCCGGCATCCGTGGCGTGGCCCGTGCCGCCTTGATGGCCTCGTTCCGTAGCCACTCGGTCAGGAAATGGTTGTGAATGACCCGATCGACCCCGGAGAAGCCAGGCAGCCACCCGTTCTTGCGCGCATCCGCCAGGGTGGCGGGACGGGATGACCCGTCCGCGCCGGTGACGAAATGGCGAGGCTCTCCCTCGCGGGAATACCAGTGGGACATCAGAACGGGACGCTTGAGTCTTCGAAATCATCCCGGGGCGGCGGAGTCATCCGCTCATCCACCTGTTCGCGCGTCTGCGTCTTGCTGTTCGTGGTCGCGCCCTTCGGCTGCCGGATGCGGATACCGCCGACCAGCTTCCCGGCATAGGACACGTTCGGGTCGGCGTAGAGCACGATCCGCTTGCCCACCCACTCGTCGGTCTCGTCCGAGCCACAGGCCCGCGCGCAGAGCTGGATATTCGTGGCATTCATGACGAGCGGCTTCGGCGTCTCGCGGAAGTGCATGACGTACTTGAACTCAGGCTCGTCATCCTCACGGGCCACGTTCGTGCGCTTGAGCGATTCGATCGTGACGAGTTTGCCTTCCTCGCCCACGTCTTCCTGCTTGAGGTACTTGGATTCGGTCATCTTGGAAATGTGCATGTTCGTGTTCCTGTGTTGGTTGGGTTGTGCGTTTAGCGTCCGCCGACGTAACTCATCCCCACGTAGCATGCTTCTCGGCTACATGTTCGATGCCGTCGTATTCGTCAAGCTCCCAATCGGTTCCGTCCGGTATTTCAACAACACGAAGCTCGGCAAATCGACCGCTTGATTTCGCGCTTCCAAGCTCCTCGACAACAGCAACAAGATCGGGATCGTCCCGCGCGATGTCGCGGTCGTATAGCGTTTCGTCTTTGGTCGCCTCGTTGTAGGCACGTCGCGCTTCCAACGGATGATCGAGCCAGTTTCCGGAAAGTTCCGGCACGCGCTGATCTTTCGGAACACGGTAATAGGTCGGCGAAACGATACTGCCGTACTTGCTGTGCTCCGGGTACAGCGTCATTCCCTTGCGCTTGGCATACGCCATGACGGCCTCTTCACTGAGACAAAATCCGCCGTAGCATTTGTTGATGACAAGTTTCATTGTTCCTCCTGCTCCTCCGCCTTGGCCGTGGCCATCTCGCCCGTCGCATAGGCCTCGCGACAGTAACTCAGCCACGCTTCGTAGTATTCGCTGGTGGCGATGCGCAGCTCGAACAGCGCATGCGCCAGCCGCTCCTGTGTCGCCTCGCTGACGAGGGTGTGGGTGGGGTCAAGATTCATCGAGCACCTCGCGGAACTTGACGATCTTTCCGCTTTGCGGACATGGTTCACTCGCAGTAATTCGTTCGACATTTCCTGCCGAGTCGCAAATCATCCACACCTCGCGCGGCGTGGGCTTGATGCGGTATTCGTAATTATCAGATAGAACGCGAGACGCCTGAGGCCAACCCCAGTTCTCAGCATTCGCGCAGCGTTCTTCGAGCTGATCGTCCCAGTACGCCTGACGTATCGCCTTGATGTGCGCTTGCAGTTCTTCGTTCGTCATTTCCCACCTCGCAGAATCATCCAAGCCCCACCCGTCCTGGTCGCAATGCGATGACCGTCCTGCCTTGCCTGGCGCAGCATGTTGAAGACGCTGGTGTGGCTCACGTCGAGGAGTTCGGCTGCGTCCTGCCATGCGGCAATCTGCCCGGCCCGGATCGCTTTCAGGAACCTCGCCTGCATCGCCAGCGAACGGGCCTTGCTCTTGTGGGTGGTGAGTTTGGCGGTCATGCGATTTCCTTGTTCGGCTGCCAGAGACATTCTGACCACGCGATTACTTGATTGCGTGCTGGCTTGATTGGCTCAAGTTCATGAGCGTCAGCAAGCAAAGCTCTGCCACAATCAAGATCAACGCTATATGCATATAAACGACCGCTGTGTAGTCCTTCAAAGCATCCGATGCCAGAAATAGTTCCCTCTAATCCGCTCGGATTTTTATAGGGACCAAAATATTCAGTGGCCCGCATCCGCACCCGCTGCCCCACTCGAAACGTAGCCATCACATGACTCCTCGTGGCTTTTTGCAAAGCGTTTGCTCAATCGGGATGTTCGCGTACTTGACTCGCCAATGCGCAATACGCTCGCGGTTGGAGCGTGCGGCCTCGGCTTCCTCCAGCACGCGCTGCGCACCGCGCTTGCCGAGGAATTTTCCCCAACTCCGGTCACGTTGTGGGGAGTGTTTCATGAGTAGCTGGCGATGTTGAGCGCGACATGTTCGATGGCTGCAGCAATCCCCTCCAGCGCAAAGACAATCGCGAAGCTAATCATCAGATCGATCAGCCATTGGATACGTCGCTCCTGTTGTTCGGTCATCACGGCCATCTCAGCATCAGTCCAAAAACGAGCCCACCACCCATACTCACCAGCGCACCGAGCGCAAGGATGGCGAGGGTGTGGAACAACGATGGGTGCGTGTCACTGCGCATGCGCATAATCCTTGGCAGCCTGTGAGAGGGCGGTTTCACTCTGCGCACCCGCAAGCCACAGTTGAATCACCCGATCGGTGTACACCCACTTTTGGGCATTGTTCATGGCAAGCCGCTGTGCGCGGAGTTCGGCAAACTTTCTGAGCAGTTCTTCGGTCATGACTGTTCCTTTGATAACTTGTCGAGCAGCGCATCTGCAAAACCGATAGCAGCTGACGAAAGCGTGTCATGTACATCGATACTAATGCTTAATTTCGCGGTGCTATCCAGTGAGCTAGCAAGTGGCCCACTTAGGATTGCCTGCATCGCCATCGCCGCGAACAGCTCGCGCTTCGACATTCCAGCCCAATGCGCCGGATGATTGGCCGGATACGCGCGCATCTCACCCAATTCTTTCGCATTCACAGCTTCACCCCCGTCTTCTCCGTCCAGTCCACCACCTCACCCGCATCACTGAGGATCAGGGCGAGCTTGAGTTCATCAGCTGCCAGACGCTGTGCCTCCGCCATGCTGCGCATCTGCACGCCGCCCACGAGCTGATTGACGCGGTTCCAGTAGCGTTCTGCGCTGACCGGGTTGCGGACGAAACGTCCACGGCTGTTGCGGAGTGTGTTCATCTCAATTCCCCTTGCGTTGGACCGTGAGCGCATCAGACCACATTCCGTGTACTCTTGTCAATAGGTGTAGAGATGTGCGATACTAGGATCACACTGAGCGGAGGGGTTTATGGGAAAGGCAATGTTTTGTTTCGGGCTGTTCTTCGTGATCCTGTCAGCGATAGCGATCCCGACAGGAAGTGGCCCAGCCATATTCCAGACGGTAGGCTCAGCCGTGGCCTGCTTTATCGGGGCAATCCTGTTGAGGGACCCGTGACCCCGCTCCGTCTCAGGATATTGGGAGCCCTAGCCCTGCAGCCGATGACGTGTGCCTTCCTCGGGCGGTGCCTGGGGTACAGCACCCGCATCGAGCAGAGGATCGTCTGGGCCAGCCTCGTCCGACTGGAGATGGCGGGGAAGGTCAGGAAGGAGGGCAGGAACTATTCACTGCCGGAGGGCTTGCGCTAATGCGCCCATCGGTACTAGGATTTGATGAACCCCGGGTCGCCCAACGGCCCGGGGCCGATGTCGGCGAGTTACCAGCTCCCGACGGATGGCTATGGGTCACGACACCCAGTAGCGACCGAGATTGTACATCAGCGTCCGGTCCCTCCTGCAAGCGCCGCCCCACCTTCCGTTCCCGATCTGCCGCCGACAGACAGGCTTCACTGAGCCTGGATCGGCAGCATTGCGGCCATTCCCACCGCCCTCCGGTCAGAATCTGCTCGGCAACGAGAGAGAAGGCTAGTGCGGGTCCTGCCCGTACTGACTTTCTTTCTTGGAGGCTTAGGACTTTCCTGAATCAACAGGAATTACTCTCATGAAATCATGGGGGTAAGGGGGGATTTGAGGATTGTCCCCACTCTTTCTTTCACGGGGCGCTCACATATGGACCTGAGTAAGTGCCAAGGCTGGACCCAGAACCAACTCATGACCGAGAAGAAGCGGTTGGACCGTGCTATGCGAGATACGCGAGCTGAGCGAATCCGTCTGGATCGAAAAAAAGATGCACTGGAAGACCTGATCCAGTGGGGCGACGCCAAGGATGGTGTTTCCCTGCAGAAGAATGATTGTTCACGATTGCATCGCCTGCTGGAAGCCATGGAGAACGGTGATGTCCACCGGATGGATAACGAGAACTTCGCGGAAGGGAAAGGCGCATCGCTGCTTGGCGAGGACAACCATGTTTTTGTGGTGAAGCACGACTGGCTGGCTGTGTTGGGCGATGAAAACCTGCCGAATACGGAAGAGTTCAAATCGCCCTATCCGATCTGCACGTTCGAGTTCCGGATCAACGATCGATCCGTGGCTGTCGTGGTGTGTCAGTACGAGGAACAGCTGGTCGCATGCGGGTTCTATGAAAGTCGCAATGGGGTCTGGTTCTCAGGGGAGGCCAGTGATCGAGAGCGCGCGCCGATGAAGTTTGCGTGGAAGCATGTTCTGGCCTGCTGCACAGTTCTCGATGCCGAGGTAGCCGAGCACAACGTCACTCGGGCTCCAGCGGCATTGAACCGCAAGCGCGCAGCGGCAGGTAAGCCAAAGCTGTTCGACTTTCACACCATCGATCTCGCGCATCGACACCGCACGGCGGCTTTGCACGCGGGCGAATCTTCCCGCAAGCGCCTTCATTTCCGTCGTGGTCATTGGCGCCACTACGGCGAGCACAAAACGTGGGTGCGCTGGTGCCTTGTCGGTGATCCTACGCTAGGCTTCGTAGACAAGGACTATTCGCTATGAGCCACAACGATTTCATCTACCAACCAGAACCACCCATCCCCGCCCGTGGTCAGGGAACGCCCACCCCGAAGTCGGCACAGGCGCAGGCGAATGACATCGCGCACAGAGCCGCCACCCTGTGCTGGCAGATCAGCAGCACGGAGCCTGTGGCGAACTGGAAATACCGCATCGAGCAGGCGCCGGAGGAGTTGCGGGAATGTCTGAGAGAGTTTCTGGCCCAGAAGTATCGGGCAATGAAGGAAAGGGAAAAGCGTCAGGCGGCGCGGGAGAGTGAGGCGGCCAAGCAGGCCATGGCCGAGGCGAGTGCGCTGGTGGCGAAGTTATGAGCGTCGATCTCGATGGCATCCTGTGCGACATGGTGAGCCTCTGCGAAGACCTCATTGGCTGGTCCATGGAGAAGTGGACCGAGGAGCAGAGGGCCAAGCTCAAACTGTCGTGTCAGATGATTTTGGTTGCGATAGCCAAGGAAGTAGACGAGGACGCGGACATCCCATCTGCGTTCTGACCATTGACAAGCTGAGCAATACGGGTCCAGAGTGAATCGCGCTCTACTCGCTCAACCGTCCCGCAACCTGCCCGCCCGTGAGGGGCCGGCGACGGCAGCCGGTCACAACTCACATTCCCCTTCAGGCATCAGCGAAAACCCTACCGGACAGCCAAGGGAGCGCGCCCTTGCGCAAAGTTATACTGTGCGCCATGATCGGCTCAGCCCGGATGCGTTGCGCAACCTCCCAGCCGGGCAGCTCGGGATAGCAGACGGTTCCCCTGCTGTCTGCTAGGCCCGGGCCCTAAAACTTCAGGGGCCAGACGATGCAAGGATCACGGAATCACCGCCAGGCTGCGCAGAACGCGCCAGGCGGCGATCCCCCCGTAATCCTGTGTCAGCGCCTCACCCAGCAAGCCCGCGCCTTGTGGCGCTTCCTGCAAGCGAATAATGCCGATCCTGAGAACGTCAGGTCCACGCGAGCGGATCGGCGTGGGGCCTCGCGTTGCCCCCTAGCAACGGGGGCGCTCATAACGCCGCCCGTCGCGAGCGCGAACTTTACCACCGAAAATGTGAACTATTCCTCGATCAGGCCGCTTAATGTACCGGATGGTACGGTATGGACGGCGTGAACCGGGACCGCCACATCAGCGATGAAGGGCTGGAACTGATCCAGCAGTTCGAGGGCCTGATGCTGACGGCCTACAAGGACTCGGTTGGTATCCCCACAATCGGCTATGGTCACACCCGCAACGTGCGCATGGACGACATGATCACGCGCGAGGAGGCGATCTACTTTCTCAAGGACGACGTGCAGTACGCCGAGAACTGCGTCAAGAGCGAGATCAATCAGGTCCGCCTGACCCAGCACCAGTTCGATGCGCTGGTGAGCTTCGTCTTCAACATCGGCTGCAACGCCTTCCGCAACTCGACCCTGCTCCGCTGCCTTCGAATGGGGGATTTCGAGAAGGCTCAGGCCGAGTTCGGACAATGGACCCGTGCTGGAAACGATCATCCGCTGGGTCTTATCAAGCGCAGGGCTGCCGAGGCTGATTGGTTCGGGCAGCGCGATGAATGAAACCTTCTCCATCGCGATTGCCATCGGGAGTCTCAGCATCGGCCTCATCTCGATTGCGGGCGCCTGGATATTCAAGACCTTCAAGGGCCCCAACGACATCAGCGCCGAACTCTCGGCGGCCATCGACAAGCTCAGGAACGAGCTGACCATGCACCGGGCGGAATACGACAAGGAACTCGATGCACAGCGCACTGCGCAGGAAAGCGTCGCGCGGAGCAATGCGGTCCTTGCCAACGAGGTCAATCACCTCAGCGAAAGCGTCAAGTCGCTGGCCGAGGAGGTCAAGGGCCTGCGCGATGACGTGTGGAGGCCGGGCGGGAAGCCGGTACACAAGCGTGGTGGATGATGTCATCGCCCAGCTTCGCCAGACCAATGAAACCGTGCTGGAATTGGTCACGGAACTTCGCCAGAATCGGCACGGCATCACGGTAACGCACACACAGAGCGGTCTATCGGGTTGGAACATCGCAGCGGTGACCGCCTGTTTCTTCACCTCACTGATGCTGATTGCGCTTGCGATCATCATCATTCCGGACATCCATGACCTTCGCGCATGGCGTGACATCCACTCAGCCAAAATTGCGCGGCTCGAAGCCGCACAGGAGCACAAACCATGAGCACCGTTATTGCGGGCGGGGGCGATAAGCTCCGCGCAGCCCTCACTGCTTTCGAAAATGCATCCCTCAACTGGACCTCGCCGCAGCGCGACAATGCGCACAGCATCCTGCTCCAGATGGCGCAGGAACTCTCGGACTTCACCGCAGCTCCGCAGCCGCCCGCATGAAACTCCTGCCGTTTGCCAGCAAGATTTTTTGGAAATCGTGGGCGAACCGCGCAGTCTTGCTGTCACTCGGCTGCTTCACCGGCTTCACTGCGATCTCGGCGATGCCGGACAAGATCATGGAGTTCGTTCCATTCCTCGTCACCACCGGCGTGAAGTACGTTTTTGCGACCGGTGGCTTTTTGTTCGGCGTGGCTGCTCCGTTCCTTCGCATCGTGACGCAGGATTTCGGCACCGACTCCAGCGGCAACCAGATCGTCGGTGCGATCGGCACAGCCCCGCCCGGTACGAGTCCGACCCCTCCGGTAGTCGTTGCGATGCCGGACCCGAAGGACCCACCCACCACGCCCACCACGACGCATGCCGATCTCAAGGCAGCGGAGAAGTGACGTGGGTGAAATGGTTCCCATCCTGCACTACGTGGACAAGCGGTTTGACGAGCGGCAGAACCAGGTCGGCACCGCACTCGATTCGATCAACGATCGCCTGAAACTGCTCAACGAGCTGCGCGGAAACGTCGCCACGAGAGATCAACTGGAAGCCATCAATACCCGTCTGACCGACCTCACCGCCCGCATCCAAGGCAAGGGTGCTGGCATCGCTCAGAGTTGGGGAATTCTTGTCAGCGCCATCACCATTGCCGGCGTAATTGGTGCTATTCTCGCCAAGCACTTCTAACACTAGGAGTCAAGTCGTGTCCTTGAAAGACCAATGGCTGACCAAGGCTATGGACCTCATCGAGGGTGACGGCAAGTTCAAGTTCGTTCCGGCACCGTCACTCACTTATGCGCCATTTGTTGATAGGGCAACACTTGCAAGTTGGTGTGAAGAGTTGTCTGCAGGTTACTCTGACATGCAGATGGAAAGAGAGGCGTTTGCTATGTGCGCCGAAGCCATAAGAGATATGGATTCGCGTCTTTCTGCGGCTATGGTGCTAGTCAAGGAATGGCAGTTAAGGGCGGACGATCGCTACACTGGCGAGGAAGTTGATTTAGGTCGATGCGCTGATGAACTATTTGTTGTTCTTGCATCGAAGCCAACCACTGAAAACAGCCTCAAAACGGAGACCATATGAACGAACGAAACTCTTTCATTCGTGATACTGGCTTCGTAGCCAGAGAAGTTACGTTAGGCTACATCGGCGCTATGCTGGTATTGGCTTTCGTAATCGGCACCTTCGCCATCATCGGCGCTTGTTCCAGCAACCTCCACAAGCCCACCACCGCCGGCAACGCCGGTACCACCGCACTGGTGGCGTACTCGGTCGCTGGTGCAGGCGTCGGTCAGTACCTTGCCCTCCCGCTCTGTGCCACGCCGCCGGTCTATCCCTGTAAGACGCAGGTGATCAACGATCGCCTCATGGCGGCTGATACAGCGGCCTACAACGCGGCCATGGCGGCCAACAGCGCAGGCAACGATCCCAATGCCGCCGTCAAGGCCAACAAGGCCGCCGATGAGCTGCGCAAGATTGCCACCGAAGCCAAAGTCGCTTCCACCGGAGGGCACTGACCATGTGGTTCATCCTCGCAGCACTCGCGCGCTCCCTCGCGGCCTCGCTCGGCGGCAAGTTCGGCCCGCTGCTCCTTCAGCTCATCGACACCGGTGAGACGGTCTACACCGACAAGGAAGCATGGGCGACGTGGGCCGGTCCCTGGATTCTCTGGGCCAACGCCATCAACGACGCCAACCGTGATCCGACCGCAGACGAGGACGCTGCAGCCGTGGCTCTCGCAACGGCCGTGCACGCGAACAACCAGAGCCTCGGCTCGGGTGGCCCGCCGGTCCCGCTGCCGAATCCGCCGGCCGCGTGATCCTTGGTCTCTCCATTCTCATCGCGGCATCGATCCTTGCGGTGCCGCTGTTCCAGATCGCAACTGAACTTTACGCACTGAGGAAAGCCATCATGGCAGGTATTACCGAAGTCAACGCGGCCCTCGACCAGCTCGATACGTCGATTGCCGCCCTTGCCGCCGCCGTGGGTGGCGTGCAGGCCCCGCCGGACCTCCAACCCATCGTGGACCGCATCACCGGCGAGCGTGCGCAGGTGGACGCGCAGACGGTCGCCCTTGGTGGCACCGCGCCTCCGGGGCCGTGAGCCATGATTACCCTATCGGTCACGTGGTTCGTGCTCGTCTTTCTCGCTGGTGTGATCGCAATCGTCATTGCCGCGACCAGCGAGGGCCTGAAGTCATCGACCTTCTGGTTCCACCTGAGCTTCTGGCTGGCGGCGCTTGCGTTCCTCTCTCCCTCCGTCTTTGTCCGCTGAGCGAGATACCCCTTCCGAAGTGGATTGATTACACTCCGCCCAAGAGAACCATCACCTACCGCCTAGAGGCATGGTTATGCCGCTTGTCAAAAGCAGCTCGAACAAAGCGCGATCCGAGAACATCCGCCGCGAGATCAAGAGCGGCGCTCCGGTAAAGCAGGCCGTGGCCATCGGTTATGCGGTCCAGCGCAAGGCCAAGCAGTCCGGCAAGCGGGGCAAGTGATGCTGATCGCTGATCAGTGCGTAGCTCAAGCTAAGGTGATGGAGCGTTGTATGCCTGTCACAGAAAGCGGCTGTTGGCTATGGATCGGCAGGATGAGTCTAAGCGGGTACGGCAAGTTCTTTTCGATGAAGAATAAAGATATGCGCGCCCATCGGTTCTCATGGGAGGCATTTCATGGTGACATTCCTGCTGGGCTGTGTGTCTGCCATAAGTGCGATACTCGTTCTTGCGTGAATCCCGATCATTTGTTCCTTGGGACAACTCAAGAAAACACAGCCGATAGGACCGCTAAAGATAGGCATGCGCGCCATAGTTTGGGCGGTGGGAAAGGCAAGCATTGGAAGTGGAAAAAGAATAGAACTCCGACGGAGGCAGTATGAGTCCCGGTGACTTCTTTCGCGGCCGTCTCGATAACATCCGCGCCCACCCGTTCCAGAATCTCGCCAGCACAGTCTTCGGTGGGTTCGTTCCGGGTGGCGGCATTGCAGCCAATGCCCTCTTCAACCGCTACAACGACAGCCGCTTCAACAACTCGGCCCAGCAGTTTCAGGATCGCTCTGCCGATCTCTCGAACCTCAACACCAACGCCAGCATGAACGACCCGCTCGGCGGCCCGCTCGGCGACTACGATCGCGCCAACCCCAACGGCGAAGCGCCGAGCGGCGGCACAGGCGGACGCGCGCAGCAGGACCGGCAGCTGGGTGAGGCTCTCATGGGTGGTGGCGGCGGGCAGAACGCAGGTGGCCCGATGGGTGGCATGGGCTATCAGCCGATCGGTGGCTGGAACCAAGCGACCATGAGCGGATGGAACCCGAACCAGGCCAATGCGAGTCAGGCGTTCGGCCTGCTCGACTTCCTCGGTCAGAATCCCAACACGCCGTTCAACATTCCGACCACGCCGAGTGCACGCGGTCCTGAAGCACGCCGCGATGGTTCATTCGGTGGCATGGGTGGACATCCAGCCAACTACGGGGTGAGCAATTTCATGGTAGGCGGATCGCCAGTGATCTTCGGCCAAGACCCGAACCAGATGGTGATGGCGAACGGTCGGCGTAACATGTACTGAACTCAAGAGTTTACGTATTGTGGCAAACGGCAAGCCCGGCGCACCCATCGGCAACAAGAACGGCGCCAAGAACAAGCTATGGGAACAGGCGCTTACGAGGGCCGTGCGCCCCAAAGACTTGGAGGACATCGCCAAGACGGTGATTCAGGCAGCCAAGGACGGACAGCCTTGGGCTGTGACTGAGTTGGGCAATCGGCTAGATGGGAAGCCTATGCAGCCCGTTGAGCACAAGGTTGAGCGCGAGACGCCAACTCTGACAGAGGCGTTCTTGGCATATGTGGCGAACGGCGGCAAGCCAGAAGAGTATCCAGCCCATACCGAACACTGAGCATGGCGCCGATCCTGCGCTGCTCACCGATTCCCCAACTGCAGGAGTAACACCATGCCGATGCTCGGCGAAACTGGCTACACCACAGCCCCGGTCAGCGTTGACCTTCACACGGTCGGCGATACGTTCGTCCCGGTCCCATACAACAACTTCATCGTGCGCCGCATGACGATCTATGGCGCCAACTCCACGATGGCGGCTTCCGCTGCGACCATCGGCGCCTACACCGCTGCTGCGGCAGGCGGTACGGCCATTGTCACGCCGGCTACGGCTACGGGTCTAACCGCTGTCGGCAAGTTCAACGACCGCACGATTGCCGCCACGGCTGACATTCTCGCCCCGACCGCCTACACGCAGTCCAACGGGCAGGTGGCCTATGGCATCTTCGTTCGTGTCGGCGTGGTCGATGCCGGTACGGTGACGAGCCTCAAGGCCGTGTTTGACCTGGAAGCGATCGTACCGGCTGTGGTCTAAGCCAATGCCCATGCTTGGCGAGTCGCCCGGTGCAACCGCTGGCCCCTACGTCATAGACCTGAACAGGGTCGGGGATACGTTTGTCCCCGTCCCTTTCAACGGCTACATCCCACGGCGCATGACGGTGTACGGCGCGAGTACCAACCTCGGTGCTTCGTCCGCAACATTGGGCGCCTATACGGGTGCATTGGCGACCGGCACGACGATCTCACCGCCGGATGTCTTGCACACGCTGAGCAATACGACAGCCTTCTCCGATCTCACCGTTACAGCCGTGAGCAACTACCTGACGCCTACGGCTTACACGGAGGGCGGCCAGCTCAAGTGGGGCCTCTTCGTGAATGTCGGCGTGGCGCATGGCTCGGCCGCAACCGTCAAGGTGCTGTTTGAACTGGAGGCGATCATTCCATGAATGACCTGCGTATCGAGGACAGCGAGCAACAGACGCCATACGCGGGGCTGACGGAGGAGGCGTTCGCTGCGTCTCCTCCCTTCTCGGCTCAGATTCACCAGCTGCAACAGATTGTCCTCTGGCTCAGCAAGCAGCCATGGCCGCAGGACGACAACCTCACCTGGGAAGGGCTGGTGATGGCCCATGAGAAGGCCATGAACCCCGATCCGCTGCCGGAGCTGCCGAGCCGTGCCTACCGCGTCGGCAAGTGAGCTGACGCCACAGATCGCCGCTCAGGAGCTGATCCGCCGCAAGCGCGGGCGTGAAAGCCTGATCGCCTTTGCCGAGCAGATCGATATCCCCGGCAAGCCCATTGTCGGCACCGAGGACCGGTTCGGGGTGATCGAGACGCCGCTGGTCCTCCATCATCGGCTCATCTGCCAAGCGATTCAGGATGCGATCGATCAGGAAGGCGGCCGGGCCATCATCCTGATGCCGCCGGGCTCAGCCAAGTCCACCTATATCTCCGTGGTGGCGCCGGTCTGGGCGATGGGACGGACACCGAGGTTTCAGGTGATCTTGACCAGCTACGGTGACGAGCTGGCCATCAAGCACAGCCGTAGGGCCCGGCAGATCGCAGCCAGCCCAAGGTTTCGCGACATCTTCAGCATGGGCCTTGCCGGTGGACAGACAGCTTCCGACCAGTGGAAGCTGGAGAACGATTCGGAATACATGGCCTCGGGCATCCTCGCGGGCCTCACCGGCAACCGTGGCGACTTGCTCATCATCGATGACCCGCTCCGGGGACGTGAGGCAGCCGAGTCACAGACGCAGCGTGACAAGGTGTGGGATGCCTACCAGGACGACGCCAGAAGCCGCCTCAAGCCCGGCGGGTCGCGGGTGATGATGCTGACGCGCTGGCATGAGGACGATCCTGCAGGCCGTCTCCTGCCCAAAGGCTGGGCCGGTGAGTCGGGTCCGATCCTCTGCAGCGACGGCCACGTGTGGAACGTCATCTGCATCCCGGCCTTGGCTGACCGGCAGGATGACCCGCTTGGGCGCCAGATGGGGGAAGGCTTGTGGCCGGAATGGTTCGGACAGGGCCACTGGGAAGAGTTCAAGTTCCCGCCCCGCTCATGGCTTAGCCTGTACCAGCAGAAGCCGACCTCGGAGCAAGGCACATTCTTCAAGCGCGAGTGGTTCGAGCCGCAGCGGTATGACTTGGCGCCGCCGGCTGGGGAACTCTCGATCTACCTGACCGGCGACTTTGCCGTCACGGAGTCCGATGGCGACTTCACCGAGTTGGGTGTCTGGGGCGTCGATCACCTCGACAACGTGTACGCCTTGGACTGGTGGTTTGGCCAGAACACGGCCGAGGTGTGGATCAGGGAGCTGCTCAACCGTGTGGAGCGGTTCAAGCCGCTCTGGTTCGTGGGCGAGACGGGGCCGATCCGCAGGGCTGTGGAACCCTACCTCATGAAGGCCATGACCGACCGCTCCCTGTACGTCGCCTGCGAGTGGCTCCCGCACGGCACGGCCAACAAGGAGGCCAACGCCAGATCGTTCCAAGCCCTCGCCAGTGTCGGCAAGGTCCGGTTTCCAAGAACGGCATGGGCTGAGCACGTGATCGATCAGCTGCTCCGGTTCCCGACGGGTCGCCATGACGATGCGGTGGACGCCTGCAGCCTGTTCGGACGTATGCTGGAGAAGACGTGGGGCGGCCCTCGACCGATCGAGAAAAAGCCGCTCGATTGGGATAGGATTGCGACTACGATCAGCATTGCCGACCTCGAACCCAACGACGGATTCAGACCGTATGCGTAAGTTTCGGCGTAGCACTTGGTGGGATCGACTTCTTCGTCGCGTCAATCCCCCCTTACCTGATCAGATGCAAGGCGCAATGCTTCGCATCGTGAAGCTGCGCTGGTGTGAGAAACAATTGAGCATGGTTCTGGCTCGTAAAGATAGGGCTTTAGACAAAATTGTTAGGGCTGGGATTGGCTGTGGAGCATTTTGGGTATGAGCAAGCTATCTGCCTCCGCTCCCAACCGCGATCTACGCCACCTGAACATCTCGCTGGCGATTGTAGGCAACATCTGGTACGGCCGCTCGTGGCGGCATTTACGCGTGGAGATGGCAAATGGGTAAGGCATCTATTGCTGCGTCCGCGCGTGACTTGAGGACGAAATGGATTCGTCGGATCAAGGACGAGCTAGAAGCTCATAAAGATTTCATCCGACAGGCTGAGGATGCCGAAGCAGCTTATTTTTGCGATCATCACAAGACGCGCGACCGCTCACGCTCGGTGATCGAGTCGTATCCGCTCTTCCCCTCCACCATCAAGGTGATTCATGGCCGCGTCTTCTCCCAGCCACCGAAGCCTGATGTCCGCAAACGCTATGCCAATGATGCGGGTTCACAACCGAATCCTCCGGTGGGAGGCGTACAAGGCGTTCCTCCAGCAGGAGGCCAACCGCCAGCTCCTCCAGGAGCGCCGCCAGCAGCTGCGCCTGCTCCGGCAGGACAACCCGGTGCGGGCCCAGCTGGAGCGATGCCGCAGCCTGGTCAGCCACCTGCTCAGCCGGTTCAAACGGTAGACGACAACAAGCTCGCCCAGTGCATCGAGCGCGCCCTTGGCTATGCCTTGGATACGACGCGCTTCGACTTGAACATGCACATGTCGGTCAACGACTTCCTCGTCACGAGCTGCGGAATCGGCAAGTACGAGATGGAGACCGTGACCGAGATGCAGCCGGTCATGAACCCGATTACGGGCCAGCCGATTCTGACGCACACGGAGACCGGCGAGCCTGCCGCGCTCAACGAGATGGGCGAGCCTGCCATCGAGGAGGGCATGGAGGGCGAGTACGAGCCTGCGATGGAGGAGGTGATTGTCGATCAGACGGTCAACTATCGCCATTTCTCGTGGCAGCAGTTCCACTGGGAGCCCAAGCAAAACTGGTCACAGGTGAACTGGGTCGCGTTCGATCATTGGATGACGCGCACCGAGATCGAGGGCAAGTTCAACATCACGCTATCGACCGATGGCGCCGGCAACGACTCGGCCAAGTCAGGTGTTGCGGTGGGCGGCGATCCACGCAAGCCTGCCTCGGCCAAGTACAAGGACCAGTTCTGCGTCCACGAAATCTGGGATCGCACGGACCACAAGAACAAGCAGCGCCTCTTCGTCTGCGAGGAATACGAGGGGATTCTGGGGCAGGAGAAAGACCCGCTCGGTCTCAAGGACTTCTTCCCGAACCCGATGCCGATGTTCCTGAACCTGCGCGGCGATGATCTCGTGCCGATGCCGGACTACACGTACTGCGAACTTCTGTTCGACCAGTGCAACGCGCTTTCGAACCGCATTTACAAGATCATCCAGACGATCAAAGAGGTTGGGTTCTACGACGCTTCCATCCCCGAGCTGCAGCAGGCGCGCGGCAATCCGCCGGATGGCACATACATCCCAATTGCGGGTCTCGCGCAGCGCATCTCGCAGGCCGGCGGGAAGGCCGACGGCACGATCAATTCCGTGCTCGCACGCTGGGACAATCAGACAGCGGTTGCAGTGATCGGTGAGCTATTGAACATGATCGACGTGTTCAAGCAGCGCATCTGGGAAATATATGGGGTGCCGGACATCATCCGGGGCTCCAGCGATCCCAACGAAACCGCGACGGCGCAGCAGATCAAGAGCCAGTGGGCGGATGTTCGGATCGGAGAGAAGGTCCGAACGGTCGCGCTCTACTGCCGCGATGGCTTTCGCATCATGGCCGAACTCATGGCCGAGAAGTTCCAGCCGGACGTGCTGGAGAAGATGACCGGCATCCAGCTCAACCCGGCTGAAATCGAGGTGCTACGGAGCGATTACGGGCGCTGCTATGCGATCGATGTCGAGTCCGATAGCACCGTGGTGCAGGACGAGGCGGCGATGCAGGAGCAGACGATGAACTTCGTCAACACCATGATCGGTGTTACGGAGAAGCTCCTGCCGGCCGTGCAGCAGGGCATGATCCCGGCCGATCTCGCCAAGGAAATGCTGCTTGTCACCGCAGGTGCATTCAAGAACGGGCGCCAGCTGGAACAGTCGATCAACGCGCTCCCCGGCACGAGCCAGCAGCTTTCCGGCATGACGCAGCAGATTCAGACGCTGCATCAGCAGTTGAAGGGTGCAACCGATCAGGCGAGTGCAATGCAGAAACAGCTGCAGGCCGTCAACATGCAGAAAGAACAGCGCGAGAACCTCAAGACCGCCGTGGGCGCACAGAAAACCGCTGCCGACACCGGCAAGACGCAGGCCGATACCGAACACACGCAAATCCTCACCGCTGCCGAGGCGCAGAGCATCCGCGAATCGGCGATGAAACCCA
>Ga0207641_10001860_pt1 | contig 20276 bp, 26 predicted proteins | sample KBSSwiS62_FD_184306 | JGI IMG/M metagenome (GOLD analysis project Ga0207641, IMG submission 184306) | Switchgrass rhizosphere microbial communities from Kellogg Biological Station, Michigan, USA - KBS Switchgrass S6-2 (SPAdes) (version 2) | ecosystem: Host-associated > Plants > Roots >... | reverse complement strand
GTTGGCCGAAACTCTCGTTAACTCCGATAGCCGAATTCTTGTCGGTGCACCGTGAAAGACTCTGTTACACAGAGCCGTTGACGGAGGAAACCGATGGCTATCAATCGCCGTGAAACCAAGCTTGGTGTCCGCTTTGACGTCGAATGGCGTCTGCCCGACCGGTCAAAGCGCCGCAAGTCCTTCAAGACCGAGCGCGAGGCGCGCGTCTTCGAAGCGGCGATCGTCACGAAGTCAGCTTCCGGCGACGTCGTCGACCCGAGGGCCGGCCGCATCACGCTCGCAACCGTCTACAAATCCTGGCTGGCCTCACGGCTGGATCTGAGTCCCAAAGTTCGACGCGGATACGAGGACATCTGGCGGCTGCGAATCCTACCGCGATTTGGCGGCTGGTCGGTCGGCAAGATCGACCACCAGTCGATTCAGAAGTGGGTCAACGAGATGGCCCAATCGGGGCTCAGCCCACGAACACTGCGGTGGAACCACTCGGTCTTGAAGATGTGCCTGGACCACGCCGCCGACGAAGGCCAGCTGCTTGGCCGAAACCCCGCCGCTCGCACAAAATTCCACCGCTCCGCCCGACTGCACACACGTACTTGACGACCACCGAAGTCGCCGCCCTGACCTTGGTGTGTGGCGCCCAGGGCGATGTCGTCACCCTGCTCGCCTATACCGGCATGCGATTCGGCGAACTGACTGGCCTGAACGTGGAGGACATCGACCTCAAAGCGCGCCGCATCCGCGTGCGCAGGTCCATTACCCAAGTGGGCGGCAAGCTTGTCGAGGGCAACCCCAAGTCGTCCGCAGGCCGGCGCTCGATCGACGCCGATCTGTACGACGACGAACTCGACGATGTGGCTTCAGCTTTGGACGCGCTGGATGACCGCCGGCTCGATGAGCGCTAAATAGCTTGGCCCTATTTTGGCCCTCTACACCGGCACAAATCGTGCCAGAGATTGCGATAGTAGCCTGAAAATAGGGCATCTACCTGCGGTTTTGTGTGGTGGTCCCGACTGGGATCGAACCAGTGACCTTCCGCGTGTGAGGCGGACGCTCTCCCCCTGAGCTACGAGACCGGGGAGCCCGACCGAATCGGTCGAACGACGTCGAAGACTAGCACGTGAGCGCCTTGCGCCCCGAATCCGCAAGGACACCGCGGCGCGCACATACAGCGGGTTATCGTCGCGCGATGAGCCGCCGTCGTCGCGGGGTGCAGCGGCGCATCTACGGTCCCCGGTTCCCGCAGCACCTCGTCGGCTGGCGCACAGATGTCAACGCGGGAACAGACGACGGCTTCCGGCACGCGCCTCGAGCCGGAGCCCGTCGATCGCGAAGTGCACGAGCTCACCGGCTTCGTCTCACCATCGGGCAACGTCAGCTGCATGATCGACGCGGATTGGGCTCGCTGCGACATCATCGACCGCGATTGGTCGCCGCCACCTCGGCCCGCCGACTGCGAGTTCGACTATGGGCAGGGAATCTCGCTCGCCCCCGGCGAGCAGGCACAGTTCGTCTGTGCCGGCGACACCGCCTTCGGTGCCGACGAGGTACTCCCCTATGGCCAGTCGATCACTGCCGGGGTGTTGCGGTGCGAGAGTGCCCCGTCGTCGATCACATGCCGCGATGTGCGCACCGGCCACGGGTTCTTAATCTCTCGCGAGGCGTATCGCCTGTTCTGACCTCGCCGTCAATCGGATTTGTGCGGCTACACTTTGGTGGACTATCGTCGTCCTTCGCGACGGACGACCAGTCGTTCGTGGCGCGCGGATGTAGCGCAGTTGGTAGCGCATCACCTTGCCAAGGTGAGGGTCGCGGGTTCGAATCCCGTCATCCGCTCGAGGGTGCAGTCGCATCAACCCCAGCGGTGGAGTGGCCGAGTGGTGAGGCAACGGCCTGCAAAGCCGTGCACACGGGTTCGATTCCCGTCTCCACCTCCACGTTGGACCCGCGCGATTAGCTCAGCGGGAGAGCGCTTCCCTGACACGGAAGAGGTCACTGGTTCAATCCCAGTATCGCGCACCACAGTTTTGCCAGCTCAACCGAAGTTCGGGCATCCTTGATCTGCCATGAAGCCCACCGACTGCCCGCGTCAGTGCGACTGCCACCACCCGAGCGAGTGCATTTTCAACCAAGTCGCACCCGAGCGGCCGAGCCACGCGGTGGTATGGATCGTCGGAGCGGTCATGGTCGCGGTGGTGGCCGTAATCCTGATCGTCGTGTTGCTGTAACTCGCCCAACACGGCAGAGCGCCTATATTGCTGCACGCCTGATTCCCGTAGGGCATCAACCCATCCAGTTCGTCTCGATGTTTGCTGCGACTTGCGGTAATTTCCGAGGCATGCGGCTAGCCGGAGCCTTCTTCGCCAACAAGGCGGAGGTTGTGGACGACATGCTCAACGTCGAGGGCGGCTTCTGGGCAAGTACGACGGTGCCCTCGGGCGCCACGACGTTCCAGTGCTGCTGCGTCGTGCTCTGCGATACGCGACGGCGCGACGTGGGATTTCACTACACCGTGCACATCGACGCCGCGGGCCCCACCGGGCAACGCTGGACGCCGGCATGGTCGACGAAATTCCAACTCCCCAGCGCGATGAAGTTCATGGTGCTGACCCAGATCACGCTGCCCATCGAACCGGGCGGAGGGCGGCACGTCTACAGCTTCCGGGTCGAAGGAACCCACGAGCGATTCGACATCCCGCTCGATATCGTCGTGCAGTGACAACACGCGTCGCGCAGTCCGGTCCTGGAAAACGTTCACGGCCCAGACCGCACCCGTTAGGCTTTCGCGGAGACCAACCGGTCATGACGACCAAGGGGTGGGACATGATTCGCGTACTCCTCGCCGCCGCCGCGATTGCGGGCGCCGCTGTCAGCGCAGCGCCGGCCGCACTCGCCGATGACGGCGACAACATGTATTTCGACAAACCCGCGCACTACGCCACCGACGTGCCCGGCATGAACTACGACGCCCACCTCGCCGCGCCGTGCGACAACATGGATTTCTTCACGTTCGGGCGCGGGCCCGGTGGAGAGGCCCTGCAGTGCCGGTGGATCGCGAATCAGTGGCCCCCGGTCACCACTGGTTTCTGGGTGATCACATACGAGTTGTTCGGCGTTCAAGAAATCGGCACGCCGTGCCCGAAGCCGCAAGCCGCGGCCCAGACCCCCGACGGGCGCCCGTTGCTCTGCCTCGGCGAGCAAGGTTGGCAGCCCGGCTTCTTCACCCGCGACGGATTCTTCCAGGGCTGACAGTTCGCCGGCCGCTAAGCGCCGCGCAACGTCTGGCTCGGCGGGGTTCCAAACGCTTCGCGGTAGGCGATGCTGAACCGGCCCGCGTGGCTGAACCGCCACCGCCCCGCAATGGCCATCACCGTATCGACGGAGGGGTCGGCGGCCAGCAGATCGCGATGCGCATGATCCAGCCGCACCCGGCGCAGGTACTCCAAAGGCGTCGTCCCGAGATGGCGGCGGAACGTGTACTGCACCGACCGCGGGGTGACGTTGATCGCGGCGGCGATGTCGCTCAGCCCGATGTCCCGATGCGCGTTTTCGTGGATGAACGCGATTGCCCGGCGCAACGTCCGGGGTTGCGCAACAGACGTTTCGACATGGTTCCGCATTAGCCGGACGCATACCCGGCACTGAAGAACTCAAACCGCCCCGGCGCCGCTCTTCGCCCTGACACGATCTGCCCCATGACCGAACGCATCGAAGTCCAGCGCACCATTGCCGCACCGGCCGCCGACATCTTCGCAGTTCTGTGCGATCCGCAGGGCCACGTCGCCATCGACGCCAGCGGCATGCTGCAGGACGCTGAGGGCGACCCTGCCCAAGCCGTCGGCGACAGCTTCGTCGTGCACATGGATCGCGAGTCGCTCAACGACTTTCCGATGGGCAAATACGACGTCACCGTCACCATCCGCGAGTACGAGAAGGACCGGCTCATCGCATGGACGATCCTCGGCCGAATCCGGCCACAGATCGGGCACATCTACGGCTATCGGCTCGAGCCGACGGACGGCGGAACCCTCGTCACGTCCTTCTACGACTGGTCCGACATCGATCCGCAGTGGCGCGAGGCCGACATCTTCCCGGTCGTGCCGGAAAGCGCACTACGCGCCACCTTGGGCATCCTCGACCGCACAGTGCACCGCGGTTACCCTGGTTCGTCAACCGACGGTTGACGAACCTAGTGCGTCAACCTAGAGTTGACGTCATGACCGAGTCAGCGAAGATCTCCTATCCCGTCCGCCTCGACGACTTGATCAACGTGATCAAGCAGGTCCACGAGGAACCGCTGGAGCAGCTCACCGACGCAGTGCTCGCCGCCGAAACCCTCGGCGAGGTCGCCGACCATCTCATCGGCCATTTCGTCGACCAGGCACGTAAATCGGGCGCCTCGTGGACCGAGATCGGCAAGTGCATGGGCGTCACCAAACAGGCCGCGCAGAAGCGGTTCGTGCCCAAAGCGGACGCGGCCCTCGACCCGCAGGCGGGCTTCGCCCGATACACACCGCGGGCCAGGAACGTCATCGTCGTCGCGCAGAACAAGGCCGGGGAAGCCGGGAACAACGAAATCACGCCCGACCACCTAGTTCTCGGGGTGTTCGCCGACCCCGACGGCCTGGCTCCCAAACTGCTCGCCGGTCAAGGCATCGACGCCGACAAGGTGGCCAAGGCCATCACCCTGCCGCCGCGCGTCGACAACAGGCCCACGCTGATCCCGTTCAACGGCCAGGCTAAGAAGGCGCTCGAACTGACCTTCCGACAAGCCCTTCGGCTAGGCCACAACTACGTCGGCACCGAACACATCCTGCTGGCGCTGTGGGAGGCCGAAGACGAAGACGGCACGCTGCATCGCCTCGGCGTCGACAGGGACCGCTTCGAGCGCGAACTCGTCGCGGCACTCGAGGCGTACACGAAAGCCTGATCTCACATCCTTTTGCGCCGCGGCGTCTACATGATGTGAGGGTGCGACCGTTCGAGGACGTGGTGGCCGAGCACGGCGCGACGGTGTTGCGGGTCTGCCGTGCCGTCGTCGGCCCTGTCGACGCGGAGGACGCCTGGTCGGAAACGTTTCTGTCGGCGCTGCGGGCCTATCCCGACCTGCCTGCCGACGCCAACGTCGAGGCGTGGCTGGTCACCATCGCCCACCGGCGCGCCGTCGACGTCGGACGCGCCCGCTCACGCCGCGCCGTGCCAACCGACTCCCTGCCCGACCGACCCGCCTCTCATGCCGACCCGGCGTCGCGTGACCCCGACCTGTGGACCGCACTGCAGCGCTTGCCGACCAAACAACGCCAGGCGCTGGCCTACCACCACGTTGCTGGATTGCCGTTCGCCGAGATCGCCGAACTGCTCGGCAACTCCCCCGATGCCGCGCGCCGCGCCGCGGCGGACGGCCTCAAGACTTTGCGCAAGTACTACCGTGAGGACGAAACAGCATGACTACCAACATTTTTGACGAACTCGACGCCGACGACGGCGCACTGCAGCGGCTCCACTCGCGACTGGAGCGAGACGCCGACGCGGCCGACCTGCTCGACATCGCCTATCGCACCGTCGACACACCCGTCGGCACGCTGCTGCTGGCGGCCACCACCGCAGGACTGGTCCGGGTGGCCTACGACGTCGAGGGCCACGACGCGGTCCTCACGAGCCTGGCTGACCGGATCAGCCCCCGTGTACTGCGCGCGCCCGCGCGGCTGGACAGTGTGGCACGGCAGATCGACGAGTATTTCGCCAAGCGCCGCAAGGTCTTTGAGGTGGCCGTCGACCTCCGGCTGGCCGAAGGCTTCCGCCGCAGCGTCATCGAGCATCTGCGTGAGATCGGCTACGGCAACCGCGAAAGCTATGCGGCAGTGGCCGCCGCGATCGGAAGCCCGCGCGCGGTTCGCGCCGTCGGCACGGCCTGCGCCCACAACCCGCTGCCGGTCGTGATCCCGTGCCATCGGGTCGTGCGCTCCGACGGGTCGACGGGCCAGTACGTCGGCGGGCCGCTGGCCAAGTCGACGCTGCTGAACCTCGAGGCCGCCTGAAAGAGGGAATTTCTCGGCGGGCGCCGCGGTAGAACAAGTACATGAAACTCAACGACGCCGCCCGCGAACTCATCGGCGAAGGCGCCGACGCGACATTGGTCACCATCAACCCCGACGGCAGCCCGCAGGTGACCGTCGTCTGGGTGGCGCTCGAATCAACCCCCGACGGCGACGAGCTCGTCTCCGCGCATCTGGCCGAGTACCAGAAGACCCGCAACATCCGCCGCGACCCGCGGGTGGCCCTCACCATCCTGTCCACCAAGCACCCGCAGCAGCAGACGCCTTACCTCGCGATCAGCGGGACGGCCCGGATCGAGGAGGGCGGCGCGCCCGCTCTGCTCAAGAAGCTGGCCAAGGCGATGCTCGGCAGCGACGAACACTTCCCGCCGCCGAACGCGCCGGAAGGATTGCTGACCCGCATCCGGATCGAGAAGGTCGGCGGCTTCGGAGCCGTGGCCTCCTGACGGCCAACCGGCTGTAACACGTTTCAGTTTGTGCCATCATGCGTGGATGCGTCGCTGCTTCGTGCTCCTCATCGCCCTGCTGGTGGCTATCGCCGGTGTAATAGCCCCACCTGCGTTGGCGGAGGGCAGCCCGATCGGCAATCTCGGCGACACGCTGCGCGTCGAGTTCAAGGGCATCGTCGCCGACGTGACCGTGCACGACGTGATCCCCGTCGACCCCCCACCGCCGGGGTATGTGGCCACCGGTTCGCCGCGGTGGATCAACCAGGGCGGCCCGTGGAAGGCACTGGTCACCGTCCACACCATTCAGGCGCCCAACCCGTTTGCGATGGCCAAATCGTTCGCCTTCAACGGCGTCACCCCGTATGCCGATGCATACCAGCCCAAGAACACCGACGCACCGGACGAGCTGATGGCTGCCCTGGTGAATGCACCCGCGGGGGCAACGGTCAACGGGTCTGTGTACTGGCAGGTCTACCGCGCGCTCGTGACGAACGTGGTGCTGCTCGACCGCCAGTCGGGTGAGCACTTGGCGCAGTGGAACATCTGGCAGCCGGGAGCACCGCTACCGTAGAGCCCGTGGCCATTGACGTCGCGGCGGCCGTAGCGGCCGATCTACCTGAACTCGCCGCCGTCGCCGCCCGCACTTTTCCGCTGGCGTGTCCGCCGTCGGTGACGCCGGAGAACATCGCCGCGTTCGTCGAGGAGAACCTGTCGCAGGCGCGCTTTTCCGACTACCTCGCCGACCCTGACCACGCGGTGCTGTGCGCACGCGACGACGGCCGAATTGCGGGCTACGCCATGCTGATTCGCGGTGTGCCCGACGACGAGGATGTGCAGCAGGCCGTCACGCTGCGGCCCGCCGTCGAGTTGTCCAAGATCTACGTGCTGCCCGGCAGCCACGGCGCGGGCGTCTCCGCGGCGCTGATGGCCGCGGCATTGCAGTACGCCACCGATCTGGACGCCAAATGCATGTGGCTGGGCGTCAACCAGCTCAACCGGCGCGCTCAACGCTTCTACACCAAGCAGGGCTTTACGATCAACGGCACCAAGTCTTTTCGGCTCGGCGCAGGCGTCGAGAACGACTACGTGATGGTGCGCCCGCTCTAGCGGCTCAAAGTTGGCCGGCGGCGGTCAACGCCAACAGTCGTGACGTCGCGCGCAGGTACTTCTTGCGGAAGCCGCCTGCCATCATCTCCGCGGAGAAGACGGTGTCCAGCTTCGTCCCGGATGCCACGACCGGAATGCCTGCGTCGTAAAGCCGATCGGTCAGCGACACCAAGCGCAGCGCGACGTTCTGGTCGTCGATGGAGTGCACGCCGGTGATGAACACCTCGCTAACGCCCTCGATCAGCGTCAGATAACGCGACGGATGCATGGTCGCCAAATGTGCGCACAACGCGTCGAAGTCGTCCAGCGTCGCACCGGGCACCTGTGCGGCGCGTCTCGCGACCTCCTCGTCGCTCGGCGGTTCGGGCGCCGGCGGAAGGTCGCGATGACGGTAGTCCGGCCCGTCGATCCGCACCGAGGTGAAAATGCTTGACAGAGCCTGGATTTCACGCAGGAAGTCCTGCACGGCGAAGCGGCCCTCGCCGAGTTGGTCGGGCAGCGTATTAGACGTCGCCGCCACCGACACGCCCCGCGCGACGAGTTCGGACAACAGCCGCGAGATCAGCGTGGTGTTACCAGGATCGTCGAGTTCGAACTCGTCGATGCAGACCGCGGTGTAGCCAGCCAGCAGTTCGATGCATTCGACGAAGCCGAACACGCCTGCCAGCTGGGTCAGCTCGCCGAACGTCGCGAACGCCGTCGGCGCGGCGGAGGCCGCCGAGAGGCAGAAGTAGGACGACGCCAGCAGGTGTGTCTTGCCGACGCCGAACCCACCGTCGAGGTAGATGCCGACCCCGGGCAGTACCTCGTGCCGACCGAACAACTTCTTCTTGCCTGCCCGTCGCGCGACGGCCTGCTCGCAGAATTGCCGGCACGAATGCACTGCGGCCGCCTGCGTCGGCTCGGCGGGATCGGGTTTGTACGTCTCGAAGCTGACGTCGGAAAAGGTCGGCGGTGGGATCAACTGGGCGATCAGCCGCTCGGGCGTCACGGTGGGGTGTCGATCGACCAAATGCGCGACACCGCTGGACCCGTGCATGCACGCACCTTAGCGACGTGCTGCAATTCTGCGTATGCCTGACGACGCTGCCGGGATCCAGCTCACAGTGCTCGGCGCCACCGACTCCGTGGACGACAGCCGGCTTGTCGACTTGTACGCCTACCCCGACGGCCTGCAGTCGTGCTGGGTGCGGGGCAACATGATCGCCAGCCTCGACGGCGGCGCCACCGACGACGGCAAGGCCGGTGGCCTGGCCGGTGCCGGCGACCGCGCGGTGTTCTCGCTGATGCGTCACGCCGCCGACGTCATCCTGGTCGGCGCCTCCACCGTGCGCATCGAGAACTACTCCGGTGCGCAGCTGCCCGTCGCTGCCCGGCAAGAGCGCCAGCACCGCGGGCAGGCCGAGGTACCGCCGATCGCCGTCGTCACGCGTTCGGGCAACATCGATCCGAATGCCCTGCTGTTCACCCGCACCGAGGTGCCACCGCTGATCCTGACCACCAGCCGTTTCCATGACGACGCACGTCGTCGACTCGGCTCGGTGGCCGAGGTCATCGATGCTTCTGGCCGCGAACCCGAGTCCGTCGACAATGCGACGGTCCTGAAAATCCTGGCCGAGCGCGGGCTGTACCGCGTGCTCACCGAGGGCGGCCCGTTACTGCTCGGCTCGCTGATCGAGGAGGGGCTGCTCGACGAGCTGTGCCTGACCGTCGCGCCGATCCTCGTCGGCGGCGGATCCAAACGCATCGTGACGGGCATGGGCAGCGTGCACACAAGGATGCGGCGCACCCACCTGTTGACCGACGACGACGGCTACCTGTACAGCCGCTACGTCAAGGGCGCCTGAGTCGACCATCAGTACATTGGTCAGCATGCATCGGCGTCGTCAGCGCGCAAAAGCCCTGAGCTTGGCAACTGTTTTGGCGTTGGTGACTGCATGCGCGCCGGGTTTGGCCGCCAATCCTCGGTACGCCACCGACTCCGGCGCCGGCCCGCAGGGCGCGCCGCAGACCACCAAACCGCCGAGCGGACCGCCGCCGATCGAGGCGCCGAAGAACGACCTGTCCTGGCGGGACTGCACTTCGCGGCTGTTCAATGAGGCCGCCGTGCAGCCGCTGCCCGGCGTGAAGCTGGACTGCGCCAGCTATGACGCCGACCTCGATCCCATCAACGGCGCCAGCGGGACCGTGAGCATCGGCGTCGTGCGGGCCACGTCGGCACAGACGCCCAAGGACGCCGGACCGCTGGTGATGACCACCGGATCGGACCTGCCGTCGTCAACGCAGCTGCCCGTGTGGCTGTCTCGAGCGGGCGCCGACGTTCTCAAGACCAATCCGATCGTGGCGGTGGACCGCCGCGGCACCGGCATGTCGGGTGCGCTGGACTGCCGCGATGTGTTCGACCGCCAGGAGATGATCGACCAGGCGCAGTTCCAGTCAGGCGATGACCCCGTCGCCAATCTCGGCGCGATCACCCAGACCGCGACCACCAGCTGCACCGACACCATTGCGCCCGGCGACTCGGCCTACGACAACGGGCACGCGGCAGAGGACATCGAACGGCTGCGAAGCACCTGGGATGTGCCCACGCTCGCACTGCTCGGCGTCGGCAACGGCGCTCAGGTCGCGTTGGCCTACGCCGGATCGCACCCGAACAAGGTGGCCCGGCTGATGCTCGACTCCCCGCTGCCGCTGGGCATCGCCGCCGAGGCCGCGATGGAACAACGCGTCAAAGGTGAGCAGGCGGCGCTCGACGCGTGGGCCGCGCAGTGCGTGGCCACCAACTGCCCGCTCGCGCCCGACCCCAAGGGGGCGATCGACGCGCTGCTGACGTCGGCGCGCAACGGAAGCGGGCCTGGCGGCGCGTCGGTGGCAAGCGTCGCCGACGCCATCTCGACCGCGCTGGCGTACCCGCGCGGCGACCGCGTCAACGCCGGCAACGACCTAGCCGCGGCGGTGGCGGCGGCCCGCTCCGGCAACGCGAACCAGATGACCAACCTGATCACCGCCGCCGAGGCGCTGCGCCAGACCGACGGACAGTTCGTCAACGGCTGCAGCGACTCGTTGAACCGGCCGACGCCCGACCGGGTCCGCGAGCTCGTGGTCGCATGGCCCAAGCTCTACCCGCAGTTCGGCCTCGTCGGCGCGCTGAGCCTGGTCAAGTGCCTGAACTGGCCGAGCGGATCGGCGCCGCAGGATCCCAAGAACCTGAAGATCCCTGTGGTGCTGCTCGGTGTGCAGAACGACCCGATCGTCGGCAACGAGGGTGTGGCGGCGGTCGCCGCGACGGTCATCAACGCGGGCACCACCAGCAGGCGGGTGATGTGGCAGGGCATCGGGCACGGCGCCAGCATCTACTCGGACTGCGCGCTGCCGCCGATCATCGGTTACCTGGACAGCGGCAACCTGCCGCCGACCGACACGTACTGCCCTGCCTGACACGGGCCGCTCGGGCTGTCGGTGTACGGTGCGCTGGTGGCGGCTCCCGACTCCATCCGAACCGGCCTGCTGAAGGCGTTTGCACCCCCCACCTCAGCCCCAAGCGTCGCAACGGTGCTGCGGTCGATCCTCTGGCCGATCGCGATCGTGATGATCATCCACCGCAGCTACGTGTTGGCCACCAACGGCTACATCACCGACGACTACGGCCCGGTCTACCGCGCAGTCGTCAACTTCAAGCGCGGCTGGGACATCTACAACGAGCACTTCGATCAGGTCGACCCGCACTACCTGTACCCGCCCGGCGGCACGCTGATCATGGCGCCGTTCGGCTATCTGCCGGTTGACGCGTCGCGGTACTGGTTCATCACGTTCAACACGATCGCGATCGTCATCGCGGCGTTCCTGTTGGTGAACCTGTTCAAGTTCTCGTGGACGTCGGTGGCCCTGCCCGCGCTACTCGTCGCGATGTTCTGCACCGAAAGCGTGGTCAACACACTGGTTTTCGGCAACATCAACGGCTGCATTCTGTTGCTCGAGGTGTTGTTCTTCCGCTGGCTGCTCGACGGAAAGGTCAATCACCAGTGGTGGGCCGGTGTGGCGATCGGGCTGTCGCTTGTGGTGAAACCGCTTCTGGGACCGCTACTTTTGTTACCCCTGCTGAACCGGCAATGGCGGGCCATTGTCACTGCGATCGTGATTCCGGTCGTTTTCAACGCAATCGGCTGGTTCATGGTGAGCGATCCGATGAACTTCGTCCGCGGCACGATTCCCTACATCTTCTCCATCCGCGACTACTTCAACAGCTCGATACAGGGCAACGGCATCTACTACGGCCTACCGGGGTGGCTGATCCTGTTGCTGCGCATCGCATTTCTGGCGTTGGCGATCGCGAGTCTCTGGCTGTTGTACCGCCACTACCGCACCCGTGACCCGCTGTTCTGGATGACGACCTCGTCGGGTGTGCTGCTGATCGCTTCGTATCTGGTGCTGTCGCTTGGCCAGGGCTACTACTCGATGATGCTGTTCCCTTTCCTGATGACGGTGGTGCTGCCGAATTCGGTGATCCGCAACTGGCCGGCATGGCTGGCGATCTACGGATTCATGAGTGCCGACCGCTGGCTGCTCGGGCACTGGCCGACGACTGGCCGCTTCCTGGAGTACATGAAGTTCACCTACGGGTGGTGCCTGATGCTGATCGTGGTGTTCTGCGTGCTCTACTTCCGCTATCTCGACGCCAAAGCCGACGGCCGACTGGACGACGGCATCGACCCGACGTGGATGAAGCCGAAGGAGCCGGTACCGGCCTGAGCGCCGAAACTGTATTCCGGCAGGTCGTTACTCGTAGTTTCCCTGCGTAGATGCAGTCTCGGCGCGGTCACGCGCTAGCGTGGAGCCATGACCACACCCGCTCCCAAGCTGCAGCTCACCGACGACGAGTGGCGCAAGAAGCTCACCCCCGAGGAATTCCACGTACTCCGCCAGGCGGGCACCGAGCGACCGTTCACCGGCGAGTACACCGATACCAAGACCGAGGGCGTGTACGCGTGCCGGGCCTGCGGCGCCGAATTGTTCCGCAGCAGCGAGAAATTCGAATCCCATTGCGGCTGGCCGTCTTTCTTCGACCCAGCGAATTCCGATGCGGTGATCCTGCGTTCTGACGACTCGCTGGGCATGCATCGTGTCGAGGTGCTGTGCGCCAACTGCCACAGCCACCTCGGCCACGTCTTCGAGGGCGAGGGCTACCCCACCCCGACCGACCAGCGCTACTGCATCAACTCGATCTCGCTGCGGCTGGTGCCTGCGGAGTCCTAGCCCCCTACGGGATCGCCGCCTGCGGATTCGAGTTCGGCGCCTCGCCCGCGTACAGCGGTGCGGGCCCCGTGATGCTCGGCACCGCCTTCTCGATCGCAGGTACCGTCGGCTCAGTCGTCGTGGCGGGCGCGCTGGAGCTTCCCGCCGCTGTGAACTGCTCGCCCTGCATGCAATACACCGCCACGCCGCCAAGTGCGATCATGGCGCCACTACCCATTACTGCGGCATAGAGCCGCATGTTGTGAATCACCTTCTGGCTCATAGTCTTAGTGAACGCCGCGAATCTGGAATCATGCTGACGGACCGATGCCAATCGGCTATACGGTGCAGTTATTCCCGCTCACGCGAAATGCCAAGCAAACTCAGATGCGATATTCAGGTGTCCAGCGCACCTGCGTGATTCGATCGGCGAGTTCCTCGGCACTGCGCTTTTCAGCGACGCCGTCGGCGACCGCTTGCAGACCCACCGCGTGCGCGATGCGCACGGCGACGTCGGGCACGTCCGTCCACGCAGGCAGCAGCGGCTGGTTCGGATCGATCAGTGCCGGCGAGGCGTCACCGAGAGTGGCGGCCGCGACGCGCATCATTTCATCGGTGACCCGGTTGGCCTGCGCCGCAGTGACGGCCAGCCCCATGGCCGGGAAGATGTACACGTTGTTGCACTGCGCTATCGAGTACTCGACGCCATCTCGGTGCAGCGGGGCGAACGGTGAGCCCGTCGCGATCAGAGCACGGCCGTCGGTCCATGCGTCCAACTCGGCCGGATGTGCCTCGGCGCGACTGGTCGGGTTGGACAGTGGGAAGATGATGGGCCGTTCAGTCTTGCCCGCCAGCTCGCGAACAATCTCCTCTGTGAAAGCCCCAGCAGCAGTGGACAATCCGAGCAGGACGCCGACGTCGACGTTGTGCACCACATCGGCGAGCTGGGCGGGTCCCGACAAGCCCCAGCCCGCGACCCGGTCAACCGGCTTGGCAAACTTCTGCTGTTCTGCCGACAGGTCGGTGCGGTCATCGGTCAGCAGACCGACAACGTCGACGACCCAGATACGTTCCGCCGCTTCCTCTTCCGACAACCCCTGCGCCACCATCTCGCGCCGCACCATGTCGAGCACACCAATGCCCGCCGAACCCGCGCCGAGCATCACCACCTGCTGTTGTGACAACGGGCGCCCAGCCACCTTCGCGGCGCCGTGCAGTGCACCGAGAGCAACGGCGGCAGTGCCCTGGATGTCGTCGTTGAAGGTGAGCAACTTGTCGCGGTAGCGCTCGAGAATCGGCAGCGCATGTGCGGTGGCGAAGTCCTCCCACTGCAGCAGCACATCGGGCAGCTCCTCGTGCACCGCCGCGACGAACTCGTCGATGAATGCGTAGTACTCGTCGTCGCCTATCCGCCGGTGCCGCCAACCCAAATACTGTGGGTCTTCGAGCAATTCGACGTTGTCGGTGCCGACGTCGAGCACGATCGGCAGGGTGCGAGCCGGGTCGATGCCGCCGATCAGGGTGTAAAGCGAAAGCTTCCCGATAGGGATGCCCATCCCACCGATGCCTTGATCGCCGAGGCCCAGGATTCGCTGCCCGTCGGTCACGACGATCACGTCGACGTCATGATGCGGACGGTTGCGCAGCACCTCGCGCAACTCGGCCCGGTCCGGATACGACACGAACAGCCCGCGCGGCCGTCGGTAGATCTCGCTGAAGCGCTGGCAGGCCTCGCCGACCGTCGGGGTGTACACGACCGGCATCGTCTCGGCGATGTGGTCGCGCAGCACGCGGTAGAACAGCACCTCGTTGCGATCCTGCAGCGCGCGCAGGTAGATGTGCCGGTCCAGACCCTCACGGCGAGTGGAGAACTCGTTCCAGCAATGTTCGACTTGCTGGTCGACGGTCTTCTCGGCGGTCGGCAGTAGGCCGAGCAAACCGTACTTACGACGTTCGTCGTGGGTGAAAGCCGTGCCCTTGGTCCTCAACGCGTCGAACAGCAGATCCTGTCCGGTCTTTGCCTCAGACAACTGGGGTCCTTTCGCCGGCGCAGTTACGGAAGCTTGTTGACCAACTCTTCCACTCCGACCCGTGGGCCGGTGAAGAACGGGGTCTCCTCGCGCACATGGCGACGCGCGTCGGTGTAGCGCAGTTTCCACATCAGCTCGACGATGCGGGCCAGATCGGGCCCCTCGAACGCCAGAATCCATTCGTAGTCGCCGAGCGCGAAGGCGGGCACCGTGTTGGCCCGCACATCGGGGTACTCGCGGCCGGCCATGCCGTGCTCGACGAGCATCTTGCGGCGCTCGTCGTCTGGCAGCAGATACCAGTCCAAGGACCGAACGAAGGGATATACGCACAGGTAGTCACCCGGCGGCTCACCGGCGATGAACGCAGGCACGTGGCTCTTGTTGAATTCAGCGGGCCGGTGCAGCGCGACAACACTCCACACCGGATCGCTGGCCAGCCCGAGCGCGGTGCGACGGAAAGCCGAGTAGGTGGACTGCAGGTCTTCCACACGTTCGGCGTGGGTCCAGATCATGAAGTCGGCATCGGCTCGGAGACCTGCGACGTCGTAGAGGCCGCGGACGACCACGCCCTTGTCCTCCTGCTGCTTGAGGAAGGTCGCGGTCTCATCGATCACCGCCGCGCGCTCGTCCCCCAACGCCTCCGGTTCCACGGCGAAGACCGAGATCATCATGTATCTGGTCATCGAATTGAGCGCGTCGTAGTCGAGCTTGGCCATGTCTCTATCGTGCCACGCGGGAGGTGATCAATGAGGCGGCCGCCCTCGTCGCCGCCGCCACACAGGCGGGCACCCCGATGCCGTCCAGATAACCGCCCGCGACGGCAAGCGTCGGCGGCAGGCCTGCCCGCAGTTCGGCCACCAGCGCGGGGTGCCCTGGGGCGTATTGCGGCATCGCGTCAATCCACCGCTGCACATGGCAGTCGACCGGTTCGACGCTGACGCCGAACACGGCCGCCAGATCTTGCGAAGCCCACTCGAGCAGATCTTCGTCGCCGGCGTTGCGGGCCAGATCGTCACCGAACCTGCCGTACGACAAGCGCACCAACTCGACGTTGCCACGCTGGCCCCATTTGCGACTCGACAAGGTAATCGCCTTGGCGCGCAGGTGTTCTCCGCTGGCTACCAGTACCCCTGACTGATCGGGCAGCGGGATGCCACCGGGCAGCGCCAGCGCCACCAGCGCCGACGATGCGACCTCGATGCGCCGGGCCGCCGCGGCGGTCCGCGGGGCGACGGCATCGATCAGCTTCGGCAGGCTCGGCGCAGGCACAGCAAGTACCGCGGCGTCGGCGTGCCAACTCTGCCCCTCGTCGTCGACCAACTCCCAGCCCCGCGTCGCCGCCTTGACCTGGTGGACGGCGACTTGCGCCCACTGGATACCGGCGCGGCGCACAAGCTCGTCGACGAGCACCGCGTAGCCGCCCTCGATGGCACCGAACACCGACCCGGCCAGCGGCGGCGGGAGCGCCTCACGCACCGCCTCGGTGAGGTTGCGCGCTCCGCGGTCCAACACGGCGGCCAGCGTCGGGACGGCCGATCGCACGCCGATCGTGGCGGCGGACCCGGCGTATACGCCCGCCAGCAACGGATCGACCGAGCGGATCACCACCTGCTCGCCGAACCGGTCACCGACCAGTGCGGCCACTGAGGGGTCGGCGCCGGGCCGCCAGGAGAACGGGCGGGTGGGCTCGTCGCCCATCCACGTGATGGCGGCGTCGTCGACCAGCCCGGTGAGCGTCTCCGGATCCGCGGGAATGCCCTGCAGGGTGCCGATCGGCATCTCGTGCAGCCTGCGCTGGCTGTAGATCAGCGGCCGCGCGCCGGTGGTGCCGATCTGTCGGCCTGCCAGGCCCAGCTCGGCCAGCAGCGCAGGCACCTCTGGCCGTCGCGCGATGAAGGCCTCGGCGCCGACGTCCAGCGGTTGGCCACCGATCCGCTCTGTGCGCAGCACTCCGCCAAGCCGGTCGGCCGGGTCGAACACGGTGATGGTCGCGTCGGGTCCAGCGGCGACCCGCAGCCGGTACGCGGCCACCAGACCCGAAATACCGCCTCCGACAACGGCATACGACACAGTCACAGCGAATGCACCAGTGTCACTATGTCGGTGATGACGGATGGATCGGTGCCCGGCAGCACGCCGTGGCCGAGGTTGAAGATATGGCCGGCCGCGCCCGCGTCGACCGCGCGTCTACCGTCCTCGACGACGGCGCGCGCCGCGCTTTGTGCCACGTCGAAGCCGGCCAGCAACACCACCGGATCGAGATTGCCCTGCAACGCGGTGCCTGGCTGCACCCGCGCGGCGGCGTCGGTCAGCGACGTCCGCCAATCCACCCCCACCACTGTCGCGCCCGCTTGCGACATCGCGCCGAGCAGCTCGGCGGTACCGACCCCGAAATGGGTCATCGGCAACCCGGCCTCGGCGAGGGTGGCGAACACCCTGCTGCTGTGCGGCAGCACGTAGCTGCGGTAGTCGGCCAGCGACAGCGTGCCGGCCCACGAATCGAACACCTGAATCGCGTCCACCCCCGCTGCCACCTGGACCTGCAGGAACGCGATGGTCACATCGGTCAGCGCGGTCATCAACGCGTGCCAGGTTGCGGATTCGCCCAGCATCATGGCTTTGGTGCGTTCGTGATGCCTGCTGGGACCGCCCTCGACGAGATAGGACGCCAGCGTGAACGGGGCGCCCGCGAAGCCGATCAGGGCGACGTCACCGAGTTCGGTCACCAGTTGCGAGATCGCTTGCGCGACGGGGGCAACCTGTTGCGGTTCAAGCGGTTTGATGGCTTTCACGTCCGCGATGCTGCGCACGGGATGCTCGATCACCGGTCCGACGTCGGGCACGATGTCGAGTTCGATGCCCGACGCCCGCAGCGGCACCACGATGTCGGAGAACAGGATTGCGGCGTCGACCCCGTGCCTGCGGATCGGTTGCAGCGTGATCTCGGTGATCAGCTCGGCGTCGAAGCAGGCCTGCATCATCGTGTTCTTGGCCCGAAGTTCCCGGTACTCGGGCAGCGACCGGCCGGCCTGCCGCATGAACCACACCGGCACGCGGCTGGGTTTGCGGCCGGTGGCTGCGGCCAGGTAGGGCGACTCGGGCAGCTCGCGGCGGGTACTCATCAGCCCCAATGCTGCCATGCGGGCTCAGCCGCGTTGATCGTCATCCTCGTCTTGCGAATCTGAGGCTTTTCTTGCTGGTCGTCGCGGTTGAGACGGCGATTTCCTCGACGGATTCAGCAACCCGATGCGGCACGGCCTCACGGCCTCATCTGCGCCGCAGCGCTCGCGCACAAAATCGGCGCGCCTGCGCACAGACCAGCCAATATGGTCTAGCGTCAAACGGCATGACCACCGCCGAACCGGCTCAGTTCCGTGAAGCGGTGGCGGCGATGAATGCCACCACCGTACGGCCGGAAATCGAGCTCGGCCCGATCCGGCCGCCGCAGCGGCTGGCGCCGTTCAGCTACGCGCTGGGCGCAGAGGTCCGGCACCCCGAGACCGCCATCGTTCCCGAGCGGTCAGAGGGCGACGCGTTCGGCCGGCTGATCCTGCTGCACGACCCCGAGGGCGCCGAAGCGTGGGACGGCACGATGCGGCTGGTCGCCTACATCCAGGCCGACCTCGACCCGAGCGAGGCGCTCGATCAACTGCTGCCGGACGTCGCGTGGAGCTGGCTTGTCGAGGCGCTGCAGTCGCGCGCCGAGCATGTCACGGCGTTGGGCGGCACGGTCACGGCCACCACGTCGGTGCGGTACGGCGACATCTCCGGGCCGCCGCGCGCACATCAGCTGGAGCTGCGGGCTTCGTGGACGGCCACGACGCTGGAGCTCGGCCCGCATGTGCAGGCGTTCTGCGAGGTGCTCGAGCACGCGGCGGGGCTACCCCCGGCGGGGGTCACCGATCTGAGCTCCCGCACGCGCGCCTGACGATGGCGGATTCCTTGGCGGACGAGTCCGCGACCGACGAGACGGTCGAGCCGGAAGCCACCCCCCTGCTTGCACCCCGCGACGGGGTTCCGCCACTGTCGGTCAGCCGGAGCGAAATCGCAAGGGCTGCAGACCTTTTGGCTTCAGGTAATGGACCATTCGCGGTCGATGCCGAGCGGGCGTCGGGCTTCCGATATTCCAATCGCGCTTATCTGTTGCAGATCCGCCGCGCAGGCGCGGGCACCGTGCTGATCGACCCGGTGAACCACGGCCACGACCCGATCGAGACGCTCGCGCCGGTCGCCGAGGTGCTGGCCACCGACGAGTGGGTGTTGCACGCAGCTGATCAGGATCTGCCGTGCCTGGCCGAGGTCGGCATCACCCCGCCGAGGCTGTATGACACCGAGTTGGCGGGCAGGCTGGCCGGTTATGACCGGGTGAACCTGGCGGCGATGGTGCAGCGGTTGCTTGGCCTCCAACTGATGAAGGGCCACGGCGCCGCCGATTGGTCGAAGCGCCCACTGCCGGACGATTGGCTGAACTACGCCGCGCTGGACGTCGAGGTGCTACTCGAGCTTCGCGACGCGATCGCCGACGTGCTGGCCGAACAGGGCAAAACTGATTGGGCGGCACAGGAATTCGAGTTCGTGCGGACGTTCGAGGCCACCCCGACGCGACGGGATCGCTGGCGGCGCACGTCGGGCATTCACAAGGTACGCAACCCGCGGGCGTTGGCGGCGGTGCGCGAGCTGTGGCAGACGCGTGACCACATCGCCCGGCGCCGCGACATCGCGCCGGGGCGGATCCTGCCCGACTCCGCGATCATCAACGCTGCCACCGTCAACCCGGACACCATCGAGAAGTTGACCGAGTTGCCGGTGTTCGGCGGCAACCGGCAGCGCCGCAGTGCGCAGGTGTGGCTGGATGCGCTGGTCCGCGCCCGAACCGTGGACCCGCCGGACGTGCAGGAGCCGTCGAACGGCCCACCGCCGGCCTCGCGGTGGTCTCGACGTAAGCCGGAGGCGGCGGTGCGGCTGGAGGCGGCCCGCGCGGCGCTGACCGAACTGTCGCAACGGGTTTCGGTGCCGCCGGAAAACCTGGTCTCTCCCGAGTTGGTGCGGCGGTTGTGCTGGGACTGGCAGCCCGTCTCCGATACCGCCGCCGCCGTCGACGAATTTCTGCGCGATGCAGGCGCGCGGCCGTGGCAGCGCGAGCTCACGGTGCCCGTGTTGGCCGAGGCACTATCGGAATAGCGTTGCGACGATTACGCGTTTGGGCGGTGCTGAGAGGTAGCGCAGGGACGGAAGTCCCCACCCGAAAGGTCCACAAGCCCTAGGTGCGCGCTTAACCCACGGCAACGATGAGACCATGGCAACGGCAAGCACAGACCGCATGCTCATTGAATCGGCGATGCCCCGATTCAATACGGTGATCGCCGAGCACGTGGTGGTGGCCGCAGACACCGCGACGTGCTCGG
>Ga0207641_10001854_pt1 | contig 20303 bp, 23 predicted proteins | sample KBSSwiS62_FD_184306 | JGI IMG/M metagenome (GOLD analysis project Ga0207641, IMG submission 184306) | Switchgrass rhizosphere microbial communities from Kellogg Biological Station, Michigan, USA - KBS Switchgrass S6-2 (SPAdes) (version 2) | ecosystem: Host-associated > Plants > Roots >... | reverse complement strand
ATGCCAGCCGTGTGCGCGGTTCGCCCGAGTATCCTTCACCGGCGGTAGCGCATCTCCCAAAGGCTAAAAAAAGGGCCGGTCCGAAGACCAGCCCTTGGAAGTTTGGGAGAGGATGCCTGAAAGGCCTGTCCCTTATGCTGACGTTTAGGTAATGCTGCAAGTGCGAAATAAGTGGAGACAATTGCACTTTTTGCAAGGGCAGTGAAATGGGGGGCAATCACGCCTCGACGGGAGCGGCGAACAAGTCGTGCGCGTCGGCATCCTCCACCAGCACGTCGAGGATGTCTCCTGGCTTCACGTCACGGCTGACCTGGCGGAGGAACACGGACCCGTCGATCTCCGGCGCATCGGCTTGCGAGCGGGCGGTCGCCCCGATGTCGCCATCCTCGTCGGGCTCACCCACTTCATCGACGATGACCGGGATCACGCGGCCGACCTTGCTCGCGAGCTTGGCGGCGCTGATCGCCTCGGTCTTGGCCATGATGCGGGCAAACCGCTCTTCTTTGACCGCTTCGGGCACCGCGCCCGGCAGATCATTGGCGGCGGCGCCCGCCACGGGCTCGAAGCGGAACGCGCCGACGCGATCGAGTTGCGCCTCGTCCAGCCAGTCGAGCAGGTACTCGAAATCGGCTTCGGTTTCGCCCGGAAATCCAACGACGAAGCTGGAGCGGATGGCGATATCCGGGCAGATTTCGCGCCACTTGCGCAGCCGGTCGAGCACTTTGGCTTCGTTGGCCGGCCGCCGCATCGCCCGCAAAACGCTTGGCGCGGCGTGCTGGAAGGGGATGTCGAGGTACGGTGTGATCAGCCCCTCGGCCATCAGCGGGATTATCGCGTCGACGTGCGGATAAGGATAGACGTAGTGCAGACGCACCCACGGACGGACACCGTCGGGACCGCGCAACTGCCCGAGTTCGCGGGCGAGGTCGGTCATATGCGCGCGCACCGGGTGGCCGCGGAACGTGCGCGTCTCGTGGCCGATATCGACGCCGTAGGCCGACGTGTCCTGGCTGATGACCAACAGTTCGCGCGTCCCGGAGGCGACAAGCTTCTCGGCTTCGCGAAGCACCGCGTCGATGCGGCGGCTGGCCAGTTTTCCTCGCAGTTGCGGAATGATGCAGAAGCTGCAAGCGTGATTGCAGCCCTCCGAGATCTTCAGGTAACTATAGTGGCGCGGGGTCAGCTTGACGCCGCGCTCGTCGGCAGCCGCTTGGGGGACGAGGTCGAGATAGGGCCCGAGTTCGGGCGGCGCGGCTTCGTGCACCGCCTCGACGACCGCTTCGTACTGGTGCGCGCCGGTTACGGCGAGCACTTGCGGGAAGCGGGCGCGGATCGCCTCGGCCTCGTTGCCCATGCAGCCCGTCACGATCACGCGGCCATTCTCGGCGATGGCTTCGCCGATCGCGGCGAGGCTCTCCTCCTTGGCCGAGTCGAGGAAGCCGCAGGTGTTGACGAGGACGACGTCGGCACCGTCGTAATCGGCGCTCATGGCATAGCCGTCGGCGCGCAGGCGCGTGAGGATGCGTTCGGAATCGACGAGCGCCTTGGGACAGCCGAGGCTGACCATCCCGACCTTGCGGGGCGCCGGGAGCTCGGCGGGGAGCGGAGTGGGAAGTTCACTGGACATGGAACGCGCGCCCCTACACCTGTTCGCGCCTTTTCGCTACCGTGCGGGCAGGGCTTGCGGAGGATGCGATGGGACCGGTGAACTGGGTGGCAGTGATCGTGGCGGCGGCGGTGGCGCTGGCGATCGGGCTCGTGTGGAAGGGGCCGATGTCGCGCAACGGCCGCTCGATGCTCGGCGGGCCCAATCGGCCGCAGGGCAGGACCTGGCTGGTGGGGCTGGTGTTCCTGCTGGCGGCAGTCATGCTGGGCCACAACTTCGCGCGGATCGGCAAGGCGACGCTCGACCTGAAGCCGTGGCTCTACTTCATGCAGACCGGCGGAGTCGCGCTGTTCTTCGTAGTGCCGGCGGTCTGGCTGACCCATGCGCGCAACGCGACCGAGCCGCTACGCCGCCTGATCGACTGCGGCTTCTGGCTGGTCGCCTACCTCGCGATGGGGCTGGTGTTCTGGGCCTTCGGGTAAGCGGGCTGCCGGTGTCTCGCGCACCCGCCCTCAAGGAGCCGGCGGCAACTCCGGCTCGGGATCGATCGGCACGCCATCCTGCCGCACTTCGAAGTGCAGCTCGGTGCCGCGCGCCTTGCCGCTGTCACCCACGAGGCCGAGGCGTTCGCCCGCAGCGATCTTGGTACCCTTCTTGACGGTGATGCGGTTGAGGAAGCCGTAGGCGGTGTTCCAGCCGTCGCCATGATCGATTACGACGAGGTTGCCGAACTGCGCATCCTCGTTGCCCGCGAAGATCACCGTGCCGGCGGCGGCGGCGCGCACCGGCGTGCCGCGTGGGGCGCCTATGTCGAGGCCGTCGTGATGGTCGGCCGTGTTGCGCGCGCGCCAGCCGCGCTTGACGGTGCCTTCGAGCGGCCAGGCGAAGCGGGCGGCCGTGCGGCCGGCCGGAGCGCGCGCTGCCGCTGCGGCCAGGGCGGCGGCGTTGTTCGCGGAGGCGGGAGTGACCGGCGGCGGGGTGAGGACCGTGGGGATCAGCAGTTCCTGGCCGGGGGCGACCGCCGTCTTGGGATCGAGGCCGTTGGCGATCGCGATCTGCGTCCACGGCACGGCATACTGGTAGGCGATCGCGAAGCCCGTGTCGCCGGACTTGACCGTGTGGTGACGCGTCCGCGGGATCTGCAGCGTCTGGCCCGGGCGTACGCTGTAGGGCGGCTTGAGGCCATTGGCCTCGGCAATCAGCACCCGCGGAACTTGGGCGCGGGCGGCGATGCCGCCCAGCGTCTCACCCTTGGCAACGACGTGGGTGCTTTCCTGGACCGGCGGCCCCACGCTCTTGCCGATCGCCTTCGTCGACGTTGCCGCTGGCTTGACCGGAGCGACTTTGGCGGACGGCTTGTCGGCAGCGGTCTTCGTGACCGCGCTTTTGCTGCCGACCGGCTTGGCGGCGGCCGCCTTGCTCGCCGCAGTCGTGCCGGCACTCGTCTTGGCACTCGCCTTCGTGCTGGCCGTGCGCGGGATCTTCAGCGTCCGTCCGGCCCGCAGCGCATAAGGCGGCTGTAGCGCATTCGCGTCGATGATCGCCTTGCTGCTGACGCCGGCGCGATTGGCGATGCCGTTCAGCGTCTCGCCTTCGCCGACGACATGCTCGGTCTCGGTCGCGGGCGAGGCCGCTAGCGCCGGCGTCGCCAGCCATGCCGCCACGAGCAGGAGCGCTGCGCGCCTCACGGGGTGTACCGGCTCGCGAGCGCTTGCAGCGAGGCTTCGTGCGTCAAGTCGAGGTGAAGCGGTGTCACCGCAATGTAGTTCTCGGCCACCGCCTCGAGATCGGTGTCGTGACCGGACGTGTGCTCGATGCCGTGGAGGCCGAACCAGTAGTACTTGAAGCCGCGCGGATCGGTGCCCTCGACCAACGATCCGCGCGCGTAATCATGGAAACCCTGCCGAACCACCCGAATGCCCCTCACGTCCCGCGCGCTCACCGCTGGGAAGTTTACATTAACCAAGGTGCGGCTGGCAAATGGCACTTCGAGCAGCGGTGCGATGACTTTCGCGCCCCATTCCTCGGCGGCCGAGAACGAGACGTCGTCGCCCAGACCTTCGCGCCGGTACACCTGGCTCAGCGCGATCGAACGGACGCCGGCGAGCGCGCCTTCGAGCGCGGCCGAGACCGTGCCGGAGTACGTCACGTCGTCGCCTAGGTTCGCGCCCCGGTTGACGCCCGAGAGGATGAGGTCGGGCGCGCCGGGCAGCACTTTCTTGAGCGCCATGGTCACGGCGTCCGTCGGCGTGCCGCTGACCGAGAAGCGCCGCTCGGCATGCTGGCGCAGGCGGACGGGGCGGTTGAGCGTCAGCGAATGCCCCGCTCCGGACTGCTCTTCGGAAGGCGCGCAGATCCAGATGTCGTCGGAGAGCTGCGCGGCGATCTTCTCGAGCACATAGAGCCCCGGGGCGTTGATGCCGTCGTCATTGGTCAGCAGGATGCGCATGCGTTCTCCAACCGCCGGCACCGCGACCGGCTCTTTGCCTTATGAATCGATAGTCGACGGCCCCACAAGCTCCGGTATGGACCGGAGGCGACGATCACACGGTCAGGCGATCGAGGCCACCCATCCACGGGCGAAGAACCGCGGGCACGAGGACCGAGCCATCCTCCTGCTGGTAGTTCTCCAGCACCGCCACCAGCGTGCGGCCAACCGCGAGACCCGAACCATTGAGCGTATGGACGAATTCAGTCCGCTTGGCCCCTTCGGGCTTGTAGCGCGCGTTCATCCGCCGGGCCTGCCAGTCACCGCAGTTCGAGATCGAGCTGATCTCGCGGTAGGCGCCTTGGCCCGGCAGCCAGACCTCCAGGTCGAAGGTCTTGCGCGCACTGGCGCCCATGTCGCCGGTGCACAGCAGCATCTTGCGATAGGGCAATTCGAGCGCCTGCAGGATCGATTCGGCAGCCGCGGCCATCCGCTCGTGCTCGGCGGGGCTGTCCTCGGGCTTGCACACGGTCACCAGCTCGACCTTCTCGAACTGGTGCTGGCGAATGAAACCGCGCGTGTCTCGGCCGGCTGCGCCCGCCTCGGAGCGAAAGCAGGGCGTCAGCGCGGTCATGCGCAGGGGCAGCGCCGCGGGATCGAGGATCTGCTCGCGCACGGAGTTGGTCAGCGAGACTTCGGCGGTCGGGATCAGCCAGCGGCCGTCGGTGGTGCGGAACAAGTCCTCGGCGAACTTGGGCAGCTGCCCGGTGCCGAACACCGCCTCGTCGCGCACCAGCAGCGGCGGCGCGCATTCGACATAGCCGTTCTCGCCGCTCTGGCGATCGAGCATGAATTGGCCGAGCGCGCGGTGCAGCCGCGCCATGCCGCCCTTGAGGAAAGTGAAGCGCGCGCCGGAGATCGCGGCGCCGGTCTCGAAATCCATGCCCAGCGCCGGGCCGAGATCGGCGTGCTCCTTCGGAGTGAACGCGAAGTCGCGCGGAGTGCCCCAGCGCGCCACCTCGACGTTGCCGGCTTCGTCCTCGCCTTCCGGCACTTCGGGCAGCGGCAGGTTGGGCAGGCGGGCAAGCTCGGCGCGGATCGCTTCGTCGTGCTGGCGCTCGTCGGTCTCCAGGGCGGGCAGCATCTCCTTGATCTGCGCGACCTCGGCCTTGAGCGCCTCGGCCGTCTCCTTGTCGCCTTTGCCCATGGCCGCGCCGATCGCCTTGGAGGCCTCGTTGCGGCGGTTCTGCGCCTCCTGCAACCGCGTCGCCACACCGCGCCTATACTCATCGAGCGCGAGGATGCGCGCCGATACCGCCTCGACCCCGCGACGGGCGAGGGCGGCATCGAATGCGGCGGGATCGTCGCGGATCAGGCGGATGTCATGCATGGCCCGCGCCTATGCCGCCTGGCGCGCGCGCGTGCAAGGACGTGCAAGGAGAGACCGGACCTGACAAGGACCTGCGCTGGTGAATCGGATCGCTTGCCGCGCCTCCGGGATGTCCCGTTCCGCACCTCACCCGAGTGGTGAACGCACTATGCGCGAGCTAGGAGGAGGAACGCGCAAGAGCGCTCTGCCTTTCGGGTCCGCGAACGGGGGTGAGGGCGGTTCCTTTGTCGGCGTGGCAACGGCCTGCATATCGGCCGCGGCCGCCCGACGAAGGAACCGGACTTCGTCGCTCCAAACGTCCGTCCGGCCGTCCCAAAGGGCCAAGCCCCTCCGACTCTCAAAACCACAGCACCAGAAGGATTTCTGGTGGGCGCGACAGGGATTGAACCTGTGACCCCACCCGTGTGAAGGGTGTTAAACGATGAGCAGCGGCAGTTTTTCGTCAACACAAGACGGAACGTCCGGCGACCAGATCGCGAACATATCAGCATCTGCTGACCATATGCTGACCACGCCTGTTCCCGAGGCGTTCTGGCAGCCCGATATGATCATCTACCACGACCGATGCGCGGACGGAATAGTCGCCGCCTGGGCATGCTGGAAACGATGGGGCGACGCACCCGAATACCGGGCGGCGAACTACGGCCACAAGCCGCCGGAGGATGTTGCCGGCAAGCACATCCTGATCGTCGACTTCTCCTGGCCAGCCGACGAGCTGCTCGCGATGACGCGAGCCGGCGCGAAGTCGATTATCATCCTCGACCACCACAAGACGGCCGAGGCAGCGCTTGATGGCGTTCGGTTCCGCGAGAGTTCACCCGGGGCGGTCAGCGCTGGCGATGTGAGCGGACTGCTGCTTGACCTTCGCGACCTGCAGATGCCGCCCATCCTGGCGATCTTCGACATGGAACGCAGCGGCGCGCGCATGGCATGGGACTTCGTGCAGCCGTTCTGCGCCCCACCGCGGCTGGTTCAGCTTGCTGAGCGCTATGACCTGTGGCGCTTCGAGCCAGGCACACGGGACCATGCCGAAGTCCTGCACCTCACCATCCAGGCGGCGCCGATGAGGATCGCCATCATGGAGCAGCTCTACCATCAGCTGGAGGACGGTGACGGTCCGCTAATTGAAGGCTCCGCAATCTACGACTGGCGCGCCCAGCTCGTCGAGGAGATCGCCAGCCGCGCGCATCTGCGCACCGTTGCCGGCGTCGAGGGAGTGATCTCGGTCGAGTGTCCGTACTCGCTCGTTTCGGCGGTCGGTCACCACCTGCTCGACAAGCACCCAGCCGCGCCGTTCGCCGCCATGTCGGTCACCGGCGAGCATGCAGTCACCTGGTCCCTGCGTAGCCACGACGATCGCGCGGATGTCAGCGAAGTCGCCAAGAGCATGGGCGGGGGAGGGCACCGCAACGCGGCTGGATTTCGCATCGACCGGGCGGGCGAGGCTGATTACAAGCGATGGCGCGCCATCGACCCCGATCATGTGCCAGACGGTACCATCGACAGCCTCGAGACCTGCGCGGCGATGCTAGAGACGTACGGACCGGACTGCTTCCCGGCCAACGAACACGGCCAGGTCCATTTTGCCCGATCCATGATGGACGCGACGGCAGAGGAGATCCGAGCGTACCTCGCCAACGTTTCGAGCGATGGCGCGGGTTCGAGCGAGGCGCTGGTGAAGGTAGTTCGCGAGAACGATGCGGTGAGCGCCGTCGACACCTTCCAGGGTCGCGTTCAGCCTTGGCTGCTGGCCTGCTTCGGTGAGGTGATCGCCGGCGACCGCGAGGAGCGCAACCACCGCTTCCTAGAGGAGGCGCTCGAGCTTGTGCAGTCGCTCGGCTGCACTGAAGGCGAGGCGCACCAGCTGGTCGACTACGTGTACGGCCGTGAGATCGGCCAGCCGATGCAAGAGGCCGGCGGTGTGATGGTCACGCTTGCCGCCCTCTGCCTGGCTAACAGACTCGATATGTACGCCGCAGGTGAGACCGAGCTGGCGCGCGTCTGGACCAAGGTCGAGGCGATCCGGGCAAAGCAGGCGGCGAAGCCGAAGCACTCCCCCCTGCCAGAGCATGTCGAACCAGCCGCATCGGATGAGCCGGTTAGTGGACGGCCGTGCCGCTTCGTGGACTGCCCTCCCGGCTTGTTCCGGTGGCAGGGATTGCTGTGCTTCAAGAGCGAGTACTCCACCAAGGCCGGCCAGCCGGATGCCTACTGCGTCGATAGTGGCGAATATTTTTGGGGCGGCACAAACGGCGACTTGGATGCACGTCGGCAGCTGATTGTCACCCCATCAGCGCCCGCCACCCAAGCGCCCGACGGCTACGCTTCGGCATTCTACGAGGTCGCCAAGCTGCTCGACATCGGAGCCCGGGCTGACAGCCCAGCGAATGTGTGGAGGCGGGAGATGCTGCCGCGGCTCAAGGCGTTGCTCGACAAGCCAGCTGTCGTGCACGCTGCGGTTGAGGAGATTGCCGACGAACGCCGGCGGCAAGTCGATATCGAAGGTTGGACGCCGGAGCACGACGACAAGCATCGGTTTGACCACGCACTCCCACGTGCCGCCGCCTGCTACGCGCTCGCCGGCCTTGGCGGGAGCGGGCCATTCTGGATCAACGCGCTGCAAGTACCGCATCAGGTCTGGCCATATCGGTGGGAGTGGAAGCCCGGTGACCAGCGCCGCAACCTCGTCAAGGCCGGTGCGCTGATCGTCGCCGAGATCGAGCGGCTGGACCGGGCTGCCGCCGTTTCCGAGCAGTCGGCATGAGCGCGGTCATCTCGAGATGCGGCTTCTACCGACTGCGGCTGGATCGCGAGGTGTCGCCCATGCTCGGCGGACCCGTGGCGGCGCTGATAGGTGTGAACCCGTCGACGGCCGACGCGATCGCCAATGATCAGACCATCCGCAAGGATCTGGCTTCGCCGGCGTCCATGGCTGGTCGCGGATCATCAAGGCCAACAAGTTCGCATGGCGCGCCAAGGACGTGCGCGAGCTCGCGCGTGCCGCCGATCCGGTCGGACCTGAGTGCGACGAGTATCTGTGCCAGATCTTCGCCGAGGCCGATGTCATTGTGCCGTGCTGGGGACCGCTGGCGAAGCTGCCAGCCCGGCTGCGCAGCCGATGGCGCGAGGTGGCTGCCATGATGCGCGCGGCTGGCAAGCCGATCCTTTGCTTGGGCACCGCCAAGGACGGCCAGCCGCTGCACACCCTCACTCTCGCCTATTCCACTCCTCTCGTGCCCTGGAGAGAACCCTCATGAGCGAAGTGATCGAGCGGTTCGGCCGCTGGCTGCAGAACACCGGCATGGACCGCGGTCCGGAAGGCCCAGCCATGCGCGCTTACGAGTTGCTGAAGCAGCAAGCGGAACAGATCGCGGAACTGTCGGCCGACAAGGCGCGGCTTGACTACCTGGACCGCTGCAACGTGGCGCTGAACAGGCAGACTGGATCCAACTACCAATGGTCGTTGATCCAGAGCCACAACGTTAACCGGCTGATGCTCGGCCACTACGAAGTCGACCTGCACGACAGCGCGCCACCTTCGCGCGGCGTCTCGTCCTGCAGAACAGCGATCGACCACCGCATGCGCGAAGTGGTAGCTACGCGCCCAAGACCTTCGATCTCACCGATCCCGGCGGAGATCGCGCCCAACTACCGCAACCGCGTTGAGGGCCAGCCGGTTATGGAGCGCTTGCACATGTGGCCGCGTGCTGACGGGGGTACAACTCCATGCGATCCTCGCGGGTGCCGTGAGTGTGAGCGCGAGCGGACATGGAAGGAGGGGCAAACCCGTGGCGTATGAGGTGATGATCCGCTGCGACGTTGAGAAGGGCAATCCTCTGGTCAAGGAGCGCTGCCACAATGACGCACAGGCGAAGAAGGCGCCGATTATGGCGACGAGCGCCGTAAGCCGCGACGCTGTCTATGCGGCCGAGAGGCGCGCGCTCGGTGAGGGGTGGAAGCGGGTTCGGCGGCCCAGTCGTCCGTCGCAGTGGGTCTGTCCCGCATGCGCATCTCGGCCGAGTTGACTCACGGGTGGGGACGAAGGCGATCTACGACCAGCGCAGAAGCCGGTGGTCGGACATGATGAAGCCCGCCGGTGCACCAGCGGGCTTCGATTTGGTCAGGACTGTCGGGGTCGAACCGACGACCCCCGGATCTCGAATCCGGTGCTCTACCAGCTGAGCTAAGTCTCCCGGAACATAGGGGGGCGTAGCCGTCAATCAAGGCCGTCAGTCGGCCTAACTTGGCCCTCACCGGTAAGCCACTGAGCCCTCCATCTTGAGGACAGCAGACGTTCGGCCTAGCGAGTACGCGTGAGAACTGTGGACGCACCTTCCGATCAGGCTAACATCCTGCCAGCGAATCGCGGGGGTTTATGGGCGCCTATGCCATGGTGAGGACCGCTGGAGGTCGGGAGACACGCTCCAGGTATACGCCTCCGGCTGACATATTCCGCACCGACCTTCGACAGATACTCAGCATGTCGAACCGCGGTGAAATGGAGCCGCAGCAGCTCAGTTTTCTGGACCAGGGGAAGGGCGCTGACGCTCGACCAATGCCGATTTGGTGCGCTGGCGATCGGCAGCTTCTCGAACGTAGAGCGATCGCCGTCATCGGGACGCGCAAGGTCAGCGAAGCTGGACGTAAGCGCGCGAGCAGATTTGCGAGGGAACTGGTCGAGAGGGATGTGGTGGTCGTATCGGGCTTAGCGGCCGGCGTGGATGCGATCGCCTTGGGTTCCGCTATTCGCAGCGGCGGTCGGGTCATTGCCGTGATCGGCACCCCCCTGAACAAAGCTTACCCCGCGCAAAATGTGGACATGCAGGAGGAGATTTATCGCTCTCATCTGCTCCTTTCTCAATTCGAGATCGGCGAGCGAACCTTCCCGTCCAGCTTCCCAGCGCGGAACAGGACAATGGCTGCAATTTCTGATGCTAGCGTGATTATCGAGGCGTCTGAAACATCCGGCACACTTCATCAGGCCGCCGAGTGTGTGCGGCTTGGGCGTTGGTTGGGCATTTCCAAGAGTGTGGTCGAGGACCCTGACCTAACGTGGCCAGAGAAGTTCCTCAAGTACGAGAAGTGCGTTGTGCTTGAGAGCACGGGCGACCTGATCGAGCGCGTTTACGGGGGATGATGCGTGCGGTTACATGGACTGGTCTACTACCGCGGCTCCAGCGATGCGTGGACGGATGATTGGCAGGACGACGACTACCGCGCCCGCAACCTTGTCAAAGGACTGAAAGGCCTCCCTTTCGGTGGCCATTGCTCGATCGGTGTGGGAAAGACCTCGTACGCCATAGATAACACTCCGCAGGGCCGAGCGAACGCGACCATGGCCGCGGCGAGAGCAATTGCCGGGAAGATTCAGGTTGCAGGTTACAAGAAGGTGGCGGTCATACCCGTTCCGTCATCCAAACATACCGACCCAGACGGAGATTTCGTGGGGCTGAAGCTAGCGCGGCAAATCCATGAACTGGTAGCAGGTTTTGTGGCGACCCCGCTGCTCTACTTCAAAAATGAGATGCCGAAGAGTGCCGATGGGGGAACCCGAAACCCATGGGTGATCGAGAAAAATCTGCGCCGCGACAAGCGGCTGAGCCTACCTAATCGCGCAGTTTTGTTAGACGATGTATGTACCACCGGTGCGCATCTGAAGGCGGCTGGTCGCTACCTCGCGAAGAAAGGCGTGGTAGTAGAGGATGCGTTTGTTGTCGGGCGAACTGCGCAGGAGCGACCGGCGCAGATGTTCAAGGTAGCGATGGAAGAGATGAGTACCCAGGTCGGCTTTATGGATCCGTTCGGATGAACAAGCGTACACTGGCCCGAGCCGCCCACGTGGCGCGGCGGTTTCAATTCGCGGCCAGCTGCAGTCTCCAGAGTGGCGATCTTACAAGTGTCCTTCGAGAAGGGCAGGAATTGGCTAACCTTCTTGCCGACTTGGGAGTGGCGCCGAGGGAGACGGGCGGCGTCAGCTCGCTCGGGTGAGACTCGCAACTGACGATACAGGAACATATATAGAACGCGAACAGCCGAGGTATCGGCGATTCGCGACGAGGTTCCATGATGACGCCCAGCCATAAGAAGGAAGTGATTGCGAATGTCTGCCGTGAAATCGGCCGCATCGCTGATGGCGGGGGCACTTTCCAAGACATCACCAAAGGTCCCGACTTCCGCGCCTTCACACCTGCACCGCAAGATCCCCGCGGTGGTGATCGCGGTCGGACGAAGGTAGGGGGGGAGCGTGGTCCGTTCGGCCGTTGGCTGGTCCGCCAGCCGGAAGAGGGCTTCCGTGCCGCGTTGATCCGAGCAGCTAAGGCCGATCGCAAGTTCCCCTTGGACGGCGATGCCGACGCGGCGCGCGCCAGGCTGAACGAGTGCGGCGCCGAGGGCGACATGTTCGAGGCGCTTGATGACGCCGAACTCGACTGGGCGAGCATCTGATGAGCAGCCTTGCGACGAGGAGCACCCGGCGTCGCGCCGCAGCAATAGCCTGGCAACCCATATCGAGACTGCCCCGAGCGCCGGAAGGCCACGATTACGTGATCTGGATCAAGGGCTGTGGTGCTCGGTCTGCGCGGTGGTTACCGGAGTCGTCGGCGTGGCTAGCTGGCGGCCAGGTCTTCGGTAAGCTGCACGCGTCGCACTTTGTGCGGGTCAATGAGCCAGATGAGCCCGGCGCATGATACGTCTTGCGAAATTCCAGGGCGCTACTTGACCTGAACCGTGAATTCCTGCAACCAGATTGCATCTACTAAAAGCAAGAGGGTTCGATGCCTAATCCGTACCAAGAGATCCTCGACGATGCCTTTGACGCCGGCACGGACTTGAATGTGATCCGCGGTGTAAGCGAGGGCGTCCTGCTTGCTGATCTCACGTTGGAGAGCCATCCGTTCCTTCGATCTCAGGTCGGGAAGGACCTGCGCGGACACCTCCGCCGATCGGCGATCCTCTATAGGCTGCACGGGATGTGCGCGGCCGGTGATCTGCCGTTTTCATCTACGATGTCGAAGATGCCGAAGGGTAATTGGCATTGGGTTGAGTTTCGAAGCGGGAACGTGGTGGCGCATGTATGCCGAACCGATGGGCCGGATCTATTCCCTGTCGATACGCCGACCCGCCAAGAGGATCGGCATACGAACCAAGGTGACCTGTTCTTGGATAAGTCGAACGTGGTGCCATTAAGAGGGTTAACCACTTGGCTGATGTTTGGCGCCGGTGACGGAGGAGCTTTGGCGCACCTCTGTTGGGGCATGCCGCGAGCCAAAGAGAACGATTGGTTGGCGCGGACCAATATCCTAAGGCGCGCCGCGCACAGCGAATCAGAAGCGAAGGTTGAGAGCCCATCGCCGTCTGTAGTGCTGAAGTTCAAGTCTCACATCGAGGAAAGCCTGAAAGATAAGGACGATAAATCGGGAGACGGCGATCTCCCAGCTTAAAGTGTAACTAGGGCGGTCCAGAAGATGAATATGAGTACGAGACGGGACCAAACGCGGTCCTTGCTGAAGCCGATCCCGGAAAGGATTAAGGAGGCAAGGGAGGCTCGCGGCTACACGCTTGAGGCGTTTGCGCTTGCCTTGGAGAAGACACGCCAAGCTGTTGCGCAATTTGAAACTGGGCAGAGTGCGCCCAGCAGTGAAACCCTGTCGCGGATCATCGCGCTTACTGAGCAACCTCCGGCGTTCTTTTTTTCGGCACCTCGACGTCCGGGAAATGTCGGCACCATCTTCTGGCGCAGCCTTAAGCGGATGGAGCAACATCATCGCCGACGAGTTGGCAAGCGGCTGCAGTGGGCGGCAGACCTTGTCGCTTTAGCCGATGAGTTTATCGAACTGCCAGGCGTTGATTTCCCACACATGGACATCGACTCTGATCTGCTTGATGACGATGACATCGAAGAGGCGGCGGAACTTCTGCGAGCTCATTGGGGGCTCGGTACTGGTCCAGTTGGTGATCTCGGCTCACTCTTGGAGGCTAAGGGCGTCATCATCGTCCGTGAATCTGTGCGATGCTCGGACATGGATGCGGTTTCGTGTTGGATAAACGGGCGTCCATTTGTGCTGTTGTCTGCTGAGGTGGAGGGCGGGCCCAGAGATCTGTTCAATTTGGCGCACGAGTTGGGGCATCTACTCTTGCACGCATTGGTAGACGTTTCTGATCGTAACCTAAAGGCAATCGAACGCCAGGCCGACAGGTTCGCTAGTGCTTTCTTGATGCCCCGAGAGGCTTTCGCAAGGGAGGTTTTCGGAACCTCACTCGATTACTTCAAAACTCTTAAGAGGCGCTGGGGTGTATCCATCGCTGCGATGGTCTACAGGTCGAAGGACTTGAACATCATCACTGATAGTCAGTATTCCTATCTGTTTCGACAGATGAGCATACAGAGAATCCGTAAGGTGGAGCCTCTCGATAACGCGTTCCAAGTAGCGCGGCCGCATGTGCTCGGCGAGGCAATTCGTATGTTGGTCGATCACGGTGTCTGCACTCGTTCGCAGATTGAGCAGCGGCTCGCCTTGAACCTCCGGGACGTAGAAAGCCTGTGTGGACTACCGGAGGGTTTCCTCGACACGAAGGTCGTTCCAATGAAGTTTAGGGCCGAGAATGCGAATGACTGACGGCCGTTGGCGATCTGACTCAGATGGTATCCAGAAAGAAGGTGTAGAGGATTGCATCTTTGTCGCTCGACGCGCATCCATGATGCTCCTCAATGCTAAACTAAACGCTTCTAAACGCGGAGGAAGTATCCGCGACTGTTACAACATCTGCAGGCACCAGGAGGCAACTTCCATGCGAACCGTGATCACCTTAGATGATCTTCGCCGCAAGATAATCGAGGAGGCCATGGGCGAAGCAAAAAGTCCAGGCGTCACGACGATCGCGCATTTGCTTACAATCTCGCGGCTCCCAAGCGGCTCAGTCAGCGCCGCCGGGGCAAATTGGGAGGCAACGGACCGAGCTGGCAACGCGTCCGTTTTGGCCGCGATCGCGAAGGCCCAGGGGCTTTACGATCTATATTGACCTCGAGGTGATCAGAAGGTCGCCGATACGGCGTAATGGAGTGATAAGTGTCGCTAATCAACATACCGTCGCATGCAGAGAAGGGCATGGCGGTGGTGTCGAGCTATCTCCAGTCGATTAAAATGGGTGCATTGGATCGACCGATGTTCCGCGGCCACGCGTCCAAGGACTGGGAGTTGAAGTGCTCAGCCTTCCGCGAAGGGGCGGTAGGTATCGGCAATTCTTGGCAGCTTGAGGCTTGGATCCAATTGGCTCGCCGCTTCGTGCCCGAGGTGCCGAGAAGTCCGCTACGGTACCTAGTTCTCGCTCAACACTACGGAATCCCAACTAACCTCCTAGATTGGACCAGCAATCCGCTCATCGCCTTATTTTTCGCCAGCTTGGAAGAGAAGGACGGCAAGGACGGTGTTGTGTTGAAGGCCAAGCCAATCTTCTTCAACCCAAGAGACGACCTAGCAGCGGACGACTTGTTTGACCCTCCATGGGCGCCGGTGCTTATTGATGCAGCAACGATGAACACTCGGTCACTCGCTCAAGACAGCTGGATGACGCTGCACTCCAGAAACGAAGAACCCATAACTACCGACGAGGTATTCGTCATCCGAGCTGCGGACAAACCAATTGTGCGAGCCGCCCTCGGTACGTTCGGAGTGTCTATGGAACGAGTATATGCCGACCTTGGAGTGGCGGCAGCACAGTTCCGCGAAGGCCTCGCTGAGGAGCGCACGTTTCAGAACTACTTCCAAGAGATCGTAGCCGACAACAGGAGGTGAAAGGCCTCAACTCTCGATATCGATCACGATGGCTAATTGCCTTCTCACCCATTGCCTCGAAGAGCAGACAAGAAGGGCGCTTCGACCTAAGTCACTGCGCCCTTCCAATCACCGCGCCATACGCTCCGTTAGCTTACCTCGGTCCAGATCGGTGAGGTGAGCACTTTTGAGAGTTGTCCACGCGATCGCTGCAGCCAGCGGGCAAACTCCGTTACCGGCGCCCCTGGTTCGCTCCACCCGATCGGCCACCCCATCACATGCTCGTGGAACCGCGGGTTGGAGATCAGGCCTGCTAGCGATGAGCCGGTCCCATGCTGAAAGCTCAGCCGGACCTCGGGCAAAGATGGGCGGTTCCGAGCCCGTGCCATCTTCAGCCCCAAGCTGCGTACCGCCAGGAACATCAACGTCCACGACCTCGAAGCATTGCTGAGGGAGTACTGGCCGCCGCTGCCCTCCGAGATGCAGGCGGGCTTTACTACCGTCAGGCCTTTCGGTCCTGCCATCACATCCGGAAAGTACCCGGCATCCGAAGCGGTCGGCGTGGGCCAGAATGAAGAGTCGGCGACGCCGGTGGCTACCGCCAGCTTCTCGCGCCGTGAACAGGCCCGCCTTTGTGCTGTAACCCAAGTCGCGTAGCTCTCCGGCGACCTCGGCAAATCCCAGATCGATGTGGCCTTCGACGTTTTCGCAGAAGACCCACTCGGGTCCGACTTCGTCAACGATCCGGGCGACGTCTGGCCAGAGGTGGCGCGGGTCGGCTTGGCCCAGGCGTCTGCCAGCATTGCTGAACGGCTGGCATGGATAGCCGGCAGAGACGAGATGAACTCGGTCGCGCCACGGTCGGCCGTCGAACGACTTGAGATCGTCCCAGACAGGCGCCTGTGCCAGGGCCTGGTCTTCCATCCGGGCCACGAGGGTTGCCGCAGCATGGGCCTCCCGCTCGACGTAACCCACAGTCCGATAGCCGCGCTCGGCAACGTGGATCCCGAGATCGAGACCTCCGTAGCCGGCACATAGGGATATCCCGCGCAGCTCGTGCGCGCCGAAGGCATTGGGGGCGTGTAAATCCACAAGGTAGAGCTCCTATCGCCGCTCGGTGGCGGTCGGTTGGGGGCTCGATGGCCTCAGGGAGTTGTAAGCGCCGCAGCGGCGGCACTTGATCTGGATTGCGCCGGCGATCGCCCCGTCTGCCGCTTTGAACAGAAGGGCGCGGCAAGATCCGCAGTGTTCAGGCTTAAGCATAAGGTCGCTGCGACATGCAAGCGACCGATCTTCCATAGACTCCATGTAGTGTGCTGCTCATACAAGCCCCGCCCTGTCAGGGCAGCGGGGCGTTAGCGGCTAGGCCAGCCGCGCGTGACGAGTTCGTGCTCGTCGGTTGCCGTGTTGACGCACGGCACCCCCGCTCCGGCCTAGTGACGGGATTTTACCGTCTCTACTGCCGTTCGGACGTGTCTTGATGGTGGTGAGGTCTACATCGCCAAATTTGGCGAGAGCAGCACCCGAAACCCGCAGGCTTCTGAGGTTTAGAGGGGGTGATCCGATCTTAAGCGCACCACCCTAATTACCGTCGGTGCCGGATACTACGGCGAGCCCGGCATCGATCAGCGATTGGCCCCACTGCCGCACCTGCTCTAGCCGCAGGGTGTTGCCGGCGAACTGATCGTACTCGGCGCGGGTGAGCACCACGGCATCGGCACCGGGTCTGTCACCACGTGCGGCAGCGTCAGCTTGGCTTGCGGCTCCGGTGTCGCTGGCCGGACTTCTAGCGGCGCCTCCGGAGTCGTGCTGCAAGCGGCGAGCATCAGCGAAGCGAGCAGCGGCGTCACGCGCCGCGGCGAGATCCTGTTCAGCATTGTCTGCCCTTTCGGCAAGTTGGCGGGAGTGAGCTTCGGTGGCGAGACGGGCGGCCTCGGCGGCGGTAGCTGCTGCGACCTGGGCGGCGCGCACGTTTTCCTTCGTGGTGCGGTGCGCGTCACGCTCGGCGATCGACTTGGTTTCCCAGCGATCGGACAATGCGTAACCGGCGCGGCCCCAGAACAGCAGGCACGCACAGGCAACGATCAGCAGCACGCACGTGGCGCCCAGGACCTTGGCGATGAGCGCGAGCGGCGGCGCGGTCACGGCCGGGCCCGCACGATCGCCACGCTGTTCGGCGCCGCCTCGGCGACCGTCACCAGCTTGGCCTTCTGCTTGGCCGAGCGCCAGGCGCGCCAGCCGGAAACCACCACCGGCACGACGATGGCGAGCACGGTGGCACCATCGCTCGATCCCAGCCAATCGATTATCCCGCGCAGGTCGCGCGCACCGATCAGCTTCACAAGGATGGGCAGCGCGGCGGCGATCACCAGAATGTCACGCAGGATCGTGCCGCCGGCCGAGGCCGCCTGCGACGGATTGATGACGAGAGGCTTGCTGTCTTCGGACATGGTCGATCTCCGCTCAGAGGTACGGGCGCAGGCGCGCGGCCAAGTTATCGGCGGTGAAGCTGGGCGCGGTGCCGGTGAGGCAATACTGGCGCTCGCGGTTGCGACGGCGGGTCAGACCGGTGACGGGCCGCAGCACGCCGCCGACCCGCGCCTTATCCCAAGCGAGCAGCGCGTCGCACATGCCGCGGACATCGCCCGACCTGGCGCGCTTGGCGGCGGTCGAGCCGCACCAGGCGCCCGGCCCAACGTTGTAGGCGAAGCTCACCGCAGCCACGATTTGATATGGCTGCCGCGCCTTGTCGAAGGGCGTGCAGGTCATCACCGCGCTGGCATGAGTGACCAGCTCTGTCTCAAGCATGGCCGTGCACTGCGCCTCGGTGAACTTCTGCCCCTTGGCGATCGGCTTGCCCTGGTAGCGCGTGATGCCGTCGCAGGCAGTACCGACGCCGGCGATGTCGAGGTAGCCGGTCAGGTATTGCTTACCGCCGACGTGCAGGACCTTGGCGCTGCCATCGTCAGCAATCGAGACGTCGACCGTACGGCCGCTCTCTTCTTTTGGCACGAGCGCGAACAGGGCACCGGCAGCAATAACACCAACGACGGCAGTGAGCGTGCCCGGCCGAGGCGCGGCAACGCGCGAGGCTCCCGCGCCGATGCGCGGTGCCTGGTCAGTTCCAATCATGTCAGATCCTTTGTTGAGGCCGCTTACGGCTTGATGTTAGGGCCTAAGAAGGCGTCGACGGCCGCACCAAAGCGAACGCGAGCCTTCTCAACGACCTCACTTTTGGCGATGCCGATCAGGCTTGCGCCGGCCGCGCCGATGCCGATGCCGGTGATCCCGGCCGCGAGGAGGTCCAGCTGGTGCGCTTGGACCCACAGCACGGCGACAAGGAGACACAGCGCAGTGATCGCGACATCGAGCGTCCACTGCGCCCGGCCCTGCGCCTGTAGGCCGATGACGACCCGGGTGATGATGACGGCCATGATGCAGACCACCATGGGTCCAGCCACGAAAGGATAACCACCGATCCACCAGATGACCGGCTCACGCGATGCAGCTGCGCCCATAGCTGCGGCCCCCAGAACCGCCAGTGCCCTTACCGCAGGCATACGGCTGCCAGCGCAGCGGTGAAGCTTAGGACGACGACGAGGCCGGCTCGGACGAGCGCCGGCCAGCGGCTCCACATGTCGACAGGTAGAGGTGCCTTGCGCAGCTGGTGCTCGACTCCCGGTTCGCCCAGGATCGCCAGTGCCATCCAGGCGATACCGCAAGCCATCGCGATCGGGTCGAGCCAGCGCTGCGCCATGACTACCCGGGCGGTCGTAGCGGGATGCTCCGGGTTCCAACCCCATAGGACCATCGCACCAGCGCCACAGCGCAATGTGAGCCCCGACGCCGCGAGCAGCAGGATCACCCGATAGATCGTGACGGGATCCTTGGGATGGTCATAGAGGCGCTGCATCCACACCCGGCGCGCCTGCTTGCCCGCCATCATCGCGCCCAGGAAGAACGACGCGGTCATAACGAACAGGTTGAAGGTGAACAGCGTCGTGTCGTTGTTGAAGCTGTTCGGCATCGGGCTTGCCGAGCCAGCTTCAACCGACTTGGCGACAAGGCTGCTCGCCGCGTCAGCGAGGAGGACGAAGCAAGTCACGCCGCCTGCGCCTCCCGCGCGTTGTCGTTGGTGGGGAGGCGAGGCAGATCGAGCGCACTGATGGGCGTCGGCGTGCCCAAAAGCCGTTGATACATGGTCCGGATCGCCACCTGCGTCCCCGCGACAATCCGCTTTGCGTACTCCGCCGCGCCGTTGCGCGAAGGGTGGCTCATATCGGAAGTCAGCAGGTAGATGCTGCTGCCTGCCGTACCCGAGTAGAACCGGGCATCTTGGGAAGCGGTGACAGCTCCCGTCCAGCTTACCGCGGCCGAGCTTTGCGTGAAGGTGACCGTGCGTGTGCTGCCGTCGGAGAAGAGCACGGTATAGGTGCCCGAGTTGCGCAGCCAAGGCGTTGCCAGCGTGCCGCTGGTTGCCCCAGACAAGCCGGCATTGAACGCCACCTCACCACCCACCCCGGTAGTCCATTGGCCGCTCGGATCGGTCCTGTTCGGGACGAAGGCCATTAGTGGGTCATTGAGGCTGTTCATCCCCGCCAGGCAGGCATTCTCGGCAGCCAGATTGTCCGCATCCCCACGTAGAAAGGGGGTGGAGTTGTTACCGACCATGATGATCGGGACGCCGGGGTTCTGCGTGCGAAGCGCCGCCAGGCCGGACGCCGCGTTGGACTGAACCGTAGTGTAGTTCTGCCCCGCATAGGCGTCGTTGACCGAGCAGATCGTGTAGACGATGTCGGGCTTGTAATAGGTCAGGTTCGCGTCGCCAGCGACCATCCGCTGGTCGAGCCGGAGCAAGCCGTTGCCCTGGTGATTAAAGCCGGTGCCACCCACGGCCGATACGGTCATGTAGCCGCCTTCCAGGTCGCCCAGCTGCTGGAAGATACTGTCCTCGTAGTTGCCGCCCAGCGGGTTGCTGGCATCGGCAGCGGGCCAGACGTTAGACTCGCCATAGCTGTCGGTGACGGCCGACATGTGGATCGCTTCGGACAGGTCGACCGGGAAGAAACGGCCTATGGTATCGGTGTAGGCACCGACCAGCGTGCCGCC
>Ga0207641_10001849_pt1 | contig 20312 bp, 11 predicted proteins | sample KBSSwiS62_FD_184306 | JGI IMG/M metagenome (GOLD analysis project Ga0207641, IMG submission 184306) | Switchgrass rhizosphere microbial communities from Kellogg Biological Station, Michigan, USA - KBS Switchgrass S6-2 (SPAdes) (version 2) | ecosystem: Host-associated > Plants > Roots >... | reverse complement strand
CAGGTCGTCCGCCTCCGCGTCGAGCTCGTTGATCGGCTCCGTCGGCCGTGCGGACCCGCCGTCGTGACGGTCGACGAGTGACGGCTTCGCGGAGGCGGACGACCTGCTCCCCGGCCAACGCAGTCGCCGCGGCGAGGTCGCCACTGTCGGCGAGCCGTCCGACCTGGCGGCATCCGACCTGGACGCGTCGGCCTTGCTGGTGTCGGTGGAGGTACCGCTCGCCGTCGGCGCGGTTCGCGCGTCTTGCGGTGCGGAACGATCAGTTCGGGCGGCGGCAGGGATCGCCTGCCACGAGCCGGTCACCTGCCCCGCCGGTGGCGTTCCCTTGGGCTCGGTCCGCCCGGCGGCCGGCGCGGGCCCAGGGGCCGCCTTGGGCGTTGTTGCCTGTTCAGCGGCCGGCGCTACCGGCTCCGGCGCCCGCGACGCGCGCCGTCCCGACGCACGCCCTCCCGCGGCCGGCGCGGCCGGAGGACGGGCAGCCGGGCCCGCGCCCGGGAACTGCCCCGGCCCCTCTACCGGCATGCTCGCGGCTGACCCGGTCGGCCCAGCGGAACGACCGGGGCCGGCCGACTGGCCCGGGACGGTTGACTGGCCCGGGACGGCCGACTGGCTGGGGACGGCGACCGAGCCCGAGACCGGCGCGGCAGGCGGTCCCTGGACCGGCCCGGCAGACGGGCCCTTGGCGGGCATGGGCGCTGGCATGTTGGGCACGCCCGCGGCGGCAAGCTGGCGGCGACGCAGCCGCTCGTCGCGGCGCCGGCGACGGTCGCGGCCGAACCCGACGGCCATCAGCGTGGCCGCGACGACGACCAGCACTCCGGTCGCCATCCCGAACAGGAACAGGCGCCAGTCCTCCATGGCCAACTCGTGACCGGCGACGGCCACCGGCATCGGGCCGCTGCTCTCCAACACGATGTCCGCGGTGACCACGCCGGCGATGACCAGCAGCACCACGCCAAGGGTGAACACCCTGACCTCCAGATCCCCCCGCTCGAGGCGGGTTTGCCCATCGGCACCGGACGGAGCGGGCTCCCGGCTCCCGAAGCGGCTGGTTCCCACCTGGGTGCGGCTCGGCGAGTCCTCCGTCGACGGCTCGCCTGGTGATCCACAGACGGCCGGTCCAGCCCGGCGGCGGTAGAGAACACCCCCGACGGCGGCGAAAGTACCCAGCCTGGCCCGGACATACCCTCCTCGTCCGGAAAAGGCCCGTCAGGGCAGGTGGATCCGGGCCAGAACGGCGTCGAGCAGGCGAACGGCCGCCGCCTTGTCCAGGGGTTCGTTGCCGTTGCCGCACTTGGGCGACTGGACGCACGACGGGCAGCCGGCCGGGCACTCGCAGGCGACGACGGCGTCGCGGGTCGCCGTCAGCCAGGGGCCGAACCGGCCGAACCCTCGCGCAGCGAAGCCCGCTCCGCCCGGGTGCCCGTCGTAAACGAAGATCGTCGTCTGCCCGGTGTCTGGGTGCAGCGCGGTTGAGACGCCGCCGATGTCCCAGCGGTCGCAGGTGGCGAACAGGGGCAGCAGGCCGATCGCGGCGTGTTCGGCGGCATGGACCGCGCCGGGCACGTCGGCTGGTTCGATCCCGGCCTCCGCCAGCAGCCGGTCGGAGACCGTGTACCAGACGGAGCGGGTGCGCAGGTGACGCGGCGGCAGGTCGAGCGGCACGTCGCCCAGCACCTCGCCGGTCGTGATCAGCCGGCGCTGGTAGCCGACGACCTGGCTGGTCACCTCGACGGTCCCGAAGAAGACGGTCAGGTCGGCCTCGACGAGCCGGGTCCTGCTGGACTCGACGATCCGGATGTCGGTGTGGTCGCGCGCGGTGGTCGTCCAGTCGGGGGCGGCGTGCACGACGAACGCGACGGACTCCTCCAGATCGAGCTCGTCGACGACGAAGCTCACGCCCTGGTGCAGGTAGACCGCGCCCGGGTGGACGGTGGAGTGCGAGGTGGCCGCGTCGACGGTGCCGAGCAGCCGGCCGGTGGCCGCCTCGACGATGCGCACCGGTACCCCGCCGACCCCGCGGATGTCCACGTCCGGGCGGAACCGCTGCGTCCAGTACCAGCCGTTCGGCCGCCGGCGCAGCCGGCCGCGGCGGACCAGGTCGTCGAGCACCGCCCTGGCCGACGGGCCGAACAGCTCCAGGTCGGCCTCGGTCACCGGCAGCTCCGCCGCGGCGCACTCCAGCTGCGGCCCGAGGACGTAGGGGTTGTCGGGGTCGAAGACCGTCGCCTCGACGGGCCGGCCGAAGACCGCCTCCGGGTGGTGGACCAGGTAGGTGTCCAGCGGGTCGTCCCTGGCGACCAGGACCGCCAGCGCGCCCTGCCCCGCGCGGCCGGCGCGGCCCGCCTGCTGCCATAGCGAGGCCAACGTGCCGGGATAGCCCGCGATCACGGTCGCGTCCAGGCCGCTGATGTCAACGCCGAGCTCCAGCGCCGACGTCGCCGCGACCCCGAGGAGGTCGCCCGACCGCAGCCGGGCCTCCAGCTCACGGCGTTCCTCGGCCAGGTAGCCGGCCCGGTAGGCGGCGACGTGCTCGCCGAGTTCGGGTGCCACCAGGCCCAGCGCCCGGCGAGCCGAGTTCGCGACCACCTCGGCGGCCCGGCGGGAGCGCACGAAGACCAGCGTCCGCACCCCGTCGGCGACCAGGTCCGCCAGCAGGTCCGCCGACTCGGCCGTCGCCGACCGCCGCACCGGCGCGCCGTTCTCACCGGCGGGGAGGTCCTCGCCGGCGTCCTGCCCCGCGGCGGCGGCCTCGGCCGCGGCGGGCCGGCCCTGGGCTGGCAGGTCTTGGGACGCCTTGTTGGCCGGCGACGTCAGGAGCAGGGGCGGCTCGTAGAGGACGAAGTCGGTCGAGCCGCGAGGGGAGCCGTCCTCGTCGACCACGTCGACCTCGACGCCGGTCAGCCGCGTGGCCGCCACGCCGGGTTCGGCGACGGTCGCGGAGGCGAGCAGGAACACGGGGTCGGCGCCGTACCGCGCGCAGACCCGGCGCAGCCGGCGCAGCACCTGTGCGACGTGCGCGCCGAACACCCCGCGGTAGCCGTGGCACTCGTCGACGACGACGAAGCGCAGCCCGCGCAGGAACGGTCCGAAACGGCGGTGCCCCGGCAGGATGCCCCGGTGCAGCATGTCCGGGTTGGTCAGCACGAAGTTCGCGTGCGCGCGCACCCATTCACGCTCGGTGGCCGGAGTGTCGCCGTCGTAGCTGGCCGCCCGGACGGCGGTGAGCGTGAGGGACCGGACAGCCCGCAGCTGGTCGTGGGCGAGCGCCTTGGTGGGCGCCAGGTAGAGCGCCCGCGCGCCCGGGTCGGTGAGCAGGGTGTTGAGCACCGGCAGCAGGTAGCCGAGCGACTTCCCGGACGCCGTCCCGGTGGCCAGCACGACACTGCGTCCGGAGTGCGCGGCCGCGGCGGCCGCTGCCTGGTGGCTCCATGGGGCCGTGACACCCGCCGCCCGCAACCGGCTGAGCAGCACCGGATCCACCCAGTCCGGCCAGTCGGCCGGCGAACCGGACCGCGCCGGGACGCGCTCGACGTGGGTGACGCACCGGTCGCGACGGCGGTCGGCCCGCAGCCTGGAGAGGATCTCGGAGCCCCGCTCGGTCCCCACCGTCGGCATCACTCGTGCCAGGATAGTGCGCCCGCGGCCAGGACAGCCCGGCATACCGGGGGACCGCACACCCGCTCATCTGAGGTCTACGCCTGGGCCAACCCGCGGCAGGGACGTCATCGCGAAGCCACGGCGGTGTCTTCCAACCCTGGCGGGACGGCCAGTCACCGACGGTCGCCCCCAGACGGGCGCGCACGGGCGTAGATTTCCGGTGGCGTCGGTACGCGTCAGGTCCGGCGCGCGGTGTCACCCCGGCCGGCGAGATCCGCCGACCAGGTCCGTGTCAGGCGGGTTGATCCTCCTCCTGACAGGGTAGTGGCGCTTGCAGTCGGACCTTGCGGCCCGATGAAGCCGCGTGCCCGACGTCAGCCTGACTCGCTCGATCAGTAGCCGCCGACGACACATCACCCCAGGAGGATCCGTGGACCTGTCCCTCACGACCCGCCAGGAGGGCGACCACACGGTCGTCGTCGTGGGCGGCGAGATCGACGTCTATACCGCGCCGAAGCTGCGGGAGCAGCTCATCGACCTGGTCTCGGCCGGCGCCTACCACCTTGTCGTCGACATGGAGGGCGTCGAGTTCCTCGACTCCACCGGGCTTGGTGTCCTGGTCGGCGGTCTCAAGCGTGTCCGCGCGCACGACGGCTCCCTGCGCCTGGTATGCACCCAGGAGCGCATCCTCAAGATCTTCAGGATTACCGGCCTGACGAAGGTCTTCCCGATCCACGCCTCCGTCGAGGAAGCACTCGCCGCCCACGACTGATCGGCCGCGGCGGCCCGGCGCGGCCGCCGGGCCGGCGTTCTGGCGGGAGGCGACGACCGCCCGGACACGGGGGAATCTGTCACCACCGCCGCCGACGCCCGCGCCAGCATTGGCCACCGGGCGAACGCACCAACTGTGGGGTGCGTTTGGCCTGCCCTGATGTGCCGATATATGGAGAGCGTCCGGCACCGACCGTTTCGTCGGTATGACTGGCCGCATCGGGCACGGTGGGAGACCACGGCACGGCGACAGAACGCGCGGAATTCGGGGCGTTCCCGCGCAGACGTAACGGTGCAAACAGGACAAGTAACGACACGCTCAACGAGCTTTTCCATCGCGCCGAGGCCTCCGCCGGGGCCTGGTCCGAGGCGTCGATGGAAATGGCTCACTCAGGCCGGGGCTCACCGATCTGCGCCCCGGACCCGGGCAAACACCCTGGTGGTGCCGTGAAGCAGATCGGTGGGAGGCCGCATGTCCGCCGTCGACTCCGTCGACAGGTCCACCGTCGAGCTTCGCTTCGCCGCCCTGCCGGGACATGTCCGCACCGCCCGCAGGATCGCCATCGCGGTCGCCCGCCGGGCCGGGGTGCCGACCGGCACCCATGACGAGATCAGGCTCGCCGTCGGCGAGGCGTGTCTGCGCGCGGTGAACGTGAATCGCAACCGTGCCCCCGAGGACCTGGTCGTGGTGAAGATGGCGAGCGGCGACGGCATGTTCACCATCTCGGTCACCGATTCCGGCGAGCCGGGCGACGACGCGGCGCCCGGCCCGGACGGCGGCCCGCTCGGCCTGCCCGCGCTGCTCGCCGTCAACCACCGGCGTACCAGCACTGTGGAAGGCTCCGGCGGACCGAGCCTGGACGAGGCACAGGAAAAACCTGCCGACGAGGTGTTGCCCGGCGACCTTGACCCGGCCGCGGCCGGCGCGGCGCTGCCACCCGGTATCAGTCTCGCCCTCATCGAGGGGCTCGTCGACGACGTGGAGATCCGCCGCCGCCCCGACGGCGTCGGCACCGTCGTCACGATGACGTGGGACACCGCGTCGATCGTCGACGGCGGCCTGGTGTAGATGGAGTTCGTACGGCACTGCGGGCGGCCAGGCGCGGCGCAGCCGAGCGGCGATGCGGCGCGCGCCCGATGCCGGATAACTCGCCAATGAGGCGCAATTCGGATCGCCAGTGGGGAAACCCCGGCCCCTGATATGCCGCCATTCCCGCCGGGTCGTACGTCGTCCCGGCGGTACGGTGCCCACCGCACAAGCACCGCCTACCCGCAGGTAGGACCGCAGTTGGCCAAACATGTCACCGGGCGGAGGGCTCAAAAACGAGCGCACGCCGCAGACGTGTGGATAGACTCCGCCGCATCTCACGGACGGCCTAGCTGGCCATCCGTGACCCCTTAGGTGCTCCTGGTGGAGTGCGGTGGAGGTGGGGACGAACGAACTTCCGTCAGTAACGGCCGCGCAGGCGATCGAGCCGACCGGCGGACTGTGATGTCCCCTGAGCAAGGGCATCACAACGTTCGCCGTGGGCTCGTTTCGGTTCGGGGACGCCGAGCCGAAAGAGCTACCGCCTGCGGACCGTCACCCGCGGGAACCGCGAGTCCACGACATCCCCCGAGTAGCCCACCCGAGGCGCCGCCCGATGCGGCGCCGCGCTGTGACCGTCGGACGCACGTGCCTCGTCGAACAGGGATGAGGTACGGACGGCCGACCACACAGGGGACAAACAGTGCAGACCGGGAGGAGCCATGTCCCCGATCCAAGCCGCGGGTACCGCCGCGGGCACTGGGATCGACCTTACTGGCGGGCAGTTGGGATTGGTCGCCGGTGTGGCGCTCATCGCAGCGTTGGCCCTGCTGGTGGCCGGTTATCTGGTCCGCGAGGTGCTAGCGGCGAGCCAGGGCGGCCCCAAGATGATCGAGGTAGGCGCGGCCGTGCAGGAAGGCGCCGCGGCCTACCTGAGCCGGCAGTTCAGGACCCTGGCCGCCTTCGTCGTCGTCATTCCCTTCGTGTTGCTGGCACTGCCGGCCGACGACCTCGGTGCCCGGATCGGACGGTCGGTGTTCTTCGTCGTCGGCGCGGTCTTCTCCGCGCTCGTCGGGTTCGTCGGCATGTCGCTGGCGACCAGGGCGAACACCCGTACGGCCGCGGCGGCCAACGAGCGCGGTGAGAAGGCCGCGCTGCGGCTGGCCTTCCGGACCGGCGGGGTCGTCGGCATGTTCACCGTCGGGCTGGGGCTGCTCGGCGCCGCCGTCGTCGTGCTGATCTTCAAGCACACCGCGCCCCAGGTCCTGGAGGGCTTCGGCTTCGGCGCCGCCCTGCTCGCGATGTTCATGCGGGTCGGCGGCGGCATCTTCACCAAGGCGGCCGACGTCGGTGCCGACCTGGTCGGCAAGGTGGAGAAGAACATCCCCGAGGACGACCCGCGCAACGCCGCGACGATCGCGGACAACGTCGGCGACAACGTCGGCGACTGCGCCGGGATGGCGGCCGACCTGTTCGAGTCGTACGCGGTCACCCTGGTGGCGGCGCTCATCCTCGGGATCAAGGCCTTCGGCTCGCACGGGCTGGTCTTCCCGCTGCTGATCCCGGCCGTCGGCGTCATCACCGCCGTCATCGGAATCCTCGCGGTCTCACCGCGGGCCAGCGACCGCAACGGGATGATGGCCATCAACCGCGGGTTCTTCATCTCCGCGATCATCTCCGCGATCGGCGTGGTGATCGTCGCGATCGTCTACCTCCCGACCAGCTTCGCCAAGTTCGACGACGTCACCGGCATCACCAAGGGCAACCCGCGCGTGATTGCCATCAGCGCCGTACTGATCGGGATCGTGCTGGCGGCGGCCATCCAGCTGCTGACCGGCTACTTCACCGAGACGGACAAGAAGCCGGTCAGGGGGGTCGTGGAAGCCTCCACCACCGGCCCGGCCACCAACATCCTGGCTGGCATCGGCGTCGGCCTGGAATCGGCGGTCTACTCGGCGGTCCTGATCGGTGCGGCCGTGTTCGGGGCATATCTGCTCGGCTCGGGCAGCGTCACCGTAGCGCTGTTCGCCGTCGCGATGGCCGGCACCGGTCTGCTGACCACCGTCGGCGTCATCATCTCGATGGACACCTTCGGGCCGGTGAGCGACAACGCGCAGGGCATCGCGGAGATGTCCGGCGAGGTCACCGAGGAGGGCGCGGCGATCCTGACCTCGCTCGACGCGGTCGGTAACACCACGAAGGCCATTACCAAGGGCATCGCGATCGCGACCGCCGTGTTCGCCGCGACGGCACTGTTCGGCTCGTTCACCGACACCATCACCGAGGCCTTGGGCAAGGCCGGCGTGGCCGCGAGTACCACCCGCGGCACGATCGGTGGTCTGAACGTCGCCTATCCGGACGCGCTGGTCGGCCTGATCATCGGCGCGGCGGTCGTGTTCCTGTTCTCGGGCCTGGCCATCAACGCGGTCGGCCGGGCCGCCGGCCGGGTGGTCTGGGAGGTCCGCAAGCAGTTCGCGACCCACCCAGGGATCATGGACGGGACCGAGAAGCCGGACTACGGCGCGGTCGTCGACATCTGCACCCGCGACTCGCTGCGGGAGCTGGTGACCCCCGGCACGCTCGCCGTGATGGCGCCGATCGCGGTCGGTTTCGGCCTCGGCTACCCGCCCCTGGGCGCCTATCTCGCCGGCGCGATCGCCGGCGGCGTGCTCATGGCGGTCTTCCTCGCCAACTCGGGCGGCGCCTGGGACAACGCGAAGAAGCTGGTCGAGGACGGCATGCACGGCGGCAAGGGCTCGGACGTCCACGCGGCCACGGTCATCGGCGACACCGTCGGCGACCCGTTCAAGGACACTGCCGGCCCGGCGATCAACCCGCTGATCAAGGTGATGAACCTCGTCAGCCTGCTGATCGCGCCCACCGTCGTGAAGTTCTCCGTCGGCCACGACAAGAACACCTGGCTGCGGATCCTCATCGCGGTGGCGGCACTCGCCGTGATCGCGGTGGTGATCACGATCTCCAAGCGACGCGGGTCGGCGATGGGCGCACCGACGGGCAACCCCGCCGCCGTGGCCTCGAACGGCGTCGCGACGCCGTCCGGCATCGCGGCGGCAGCGGGGGGCTCCCCCGGCCAGCCCGCGGCCGACCAGGTGAACGTCTGAGCCGGCCGGGTCTCCCGAACGCCCGGGCGACCCGGCCCGCCAGCACGGCGGCGACGCCACCCGTCACCCTCCAGCAGGGAGACGGGTGGCGTTCTGCGTCGCAAAGCCCGGCCGCCCGGCGACTACTCTCGCGTCCGCTCGGGTTCACTAGAAGGGGACGACGGGTGGCTCGTAACCGGGGGACGCGTCCGCATCGACCGACAGCGTGCCACGATCGAACCTCCGCCGGCCCTCCCCGGGCCGGACGGCGAGCGGCCGACTCGGACGGCGCGGCGTACCGTGCAGCACGACACCTACCAGCCGACCCGGCCGCCCGGACGAGAGCCCTGACGCACCAAGCGGGCCTACCGTAGTTGCTGACCTTCGGTCAGCGTCCCGGACGGCCCGCACCCCGATCCGGGAGCCAGCTCCCCGGAGCCCTGACGCACCGAGCACACGCAGTACCGAGGAGACCAGTGCCACCGCGCGCGAAGACGACGGCCCGGACCCCGTCCCGGTCGTCCACACCGCTGGCCGAGCCGCTCGGCCCAGAGGCCGAGGACGTGCTCCTGGCCGACGAGGCCGACGAGGCCGGGACGTCGCCCGCCACCACCCGTGGGGGCGGCCGCAGGCGGGCGCCAGGCGGCTCCGGCAACCGGCTGGTGATCGTGGAGTCGCCCGCCAAGGCGAAGACGATCGCCGGTTACCTCGGGCCCGGCTGGCAGGTCGAGTCGAGTATCGGCCACATCCGGGACCTGCCGCGCAGCGCCGCGGACGTGCCGGCCGCGCACAAGGGCAAGCCCTGGGCCCGGCTCGGGGTCGACGTCGACAACGGCTTCGCGCCGCTCTACATCGTCACCCCGGACAAGAAGCCCCAGGTGTCCAAGCTCAAGGAGCTGGTCAAGGACGCCAGCGAGCTCTACCTGGCGACAGACGAGGACCGCGAGGGCGAGGCGATCGCCTGGCACCTGTTGCAGACGCTGAAGCCAACCGTCCCGGTCAAGCGGATGGTCTTCCACGAGATCACCCCGCAGGCGATCCGCCGGGCCGTCGAGCGCCCGCGCGAGATCGACGAGAACCTGGTCAACGCCCAGGAGACCCGGCGCATTCTGGACCGGCTCTACGGCTACGAGGTCTCCCCCGTGCTGTGGAAGAAGGTCATGCCGAGGCTCTCGGCCGGCCGGGTGCAGAGCGTCGCGACCCGTGTCCTGGTCGACCGGGAGCGGGAGCGGATGGACTTCCGCTCCGCCGAATACTGGAACATCGAGGGCCGGTTCGCGGCGACCACCGGCCACGACGGTAAGTCGCCCGACACGACGCCGCTGCCCGCCACCCTGGTGGCCCTGGACGGCCGCCGCCTGGCCACCGGCCGCGACTTCGCCTCGACCGGCGAGCTCACCCCGGCCGCCGCGGGCAGGGGCGCCGCGCCCGGGGTCATCCGGCTGGACGAGTCGGGCGCCCGCGGTCTGGCCGAGCGGCTCGCGAAGACCGCGTTCGCGGTCCGCTCGGTCGAGACGAAGCCTTACCGACGCTCGCCCTACGCGCCGTTCATGACGTCCACCCTCCAGCAGGAGGCGGGCCGCAAGCTGCGGTTCTCCAGCCAGCGCACGATGCAGATCGCGCAGAAGCTGTACGAGAACGGCTACATCACCTACATGCGGACCGACTCGACGAACCTGTCCGAGACGGCGCTCGCGGCGGCCCGCGAGCAGGCCCGCCAGCTCTACGGCGCCGAGTACGTGCCGGAGAAGCCGCGGATCTACACCAAGAAGGTCAAGAACGCCCAGGAAGCGCACGAGGCGATCCGCCCCGCCGGCGACACGTTCCGCACGCCGGGTGAGGTGCGCCGCGAGCTGGACGCCGACGGCTTCCGCCTCTACGAGCTGATCTGGCAGCGCACCGTCGCGAGCCAGATGGCCGACGCCCGCGGCACCTCCGCCACCGTCCGGATCGGCGGGAAGTCCAGCACGAACGAGGACGCCGAGTTCACCGCGTCGGGCAAGGTCATCACGTTCCCTGGCTTCCTGCGTGCCTACGTCGAGGGCGCCGACGACCCGGACGCCGAGCTGGAGGACCGCGAGACCCGGCTGCCGGACGTCCGCGAGGGCGACCCGCTGGCCACGCGCGACCTCACTCCCCGCGGCCACACAACCAGCCCGCCGCCTCGCTTCACCGAGGCGAGCCTGGTCAAGACACTGGAGGAGCTGGGCATCGGCCGTCCGTCGACCTACGCGTCGATCATCGGCACGATCCAGGACCGCGGCTACGTCTGGAAGAAGGGCTCCGCTCTGGTCCCCAGCTTCGTCGCGTTCGCCGTCGTCGGGCTGCTCAAGGACCACTTCAACCATCTGGTCGACTACCGGTTCACCGCGTCGATGGAGGACGACCTCGACGACATCGCCGCCGGCACCTCCGGGTCCACCGCCTGGCTCACCCGCTTCTACTTCGGCGACGGCGACCTCGACACCGCATCCGCGGACGGCACGACTCAGAACGGCGCCAGGCAGCACGGCACAGCTGGGAAGTCCGGCCCCGGCCTGAAGCACCTGGTCACCGAGCAGCTCGGCGAGATCGACGCCCGCGAGGTCAACTCGATCCCGCTGGGCGAGGCCGACGACGGCGTGCCGGTGGTCGTCCGGGTCGGCCGGTACGGCCCCTACGTCCAGCACGGCGAGAGCCGCGCCAGCGTCCCCGAGGACCTGCCGCCCGACGAGCTGACCATCCCGAAGGCGCTGGAGCTGCTCGCGGCGCCGTCCGGTGACCGGGTGCTCGGCACCGACCCCGAGTCGGGCGCGACAATCACCGCCAAGGCCGGCCGCTACGGCCCCTACGTCACTACCGACACCGACCCGCCGCGCACCGCAAGCCTGCTGTCGACGATGTCGCTGGAGACACTGACCCTCGACGACGCCCGCAAGCTGCTCACGCTGCCCCGGGTGCTCGGCACGGGCGAGGACGGCGAAGAGATCACGGCCCAGAACGGCCGCTACGGGCCCTACGTCAAGAAGGGCACGCAGAGCCGCTCGCTGGCCAGCGAGGAGCAGCTGTTCACGGTGACGTTGCAGGAGGCCCTGGAGCTGCTCGCCCAGCCGAAGACCCGTGGCCGGCGCAGCGCCGCCGAGATCCCGCCGCTGCGCGAGCTCGGCGCCGACCCGGTGAGCGGCAAGCCGGTGGTGCTCAAGGAGGGCCGCTTCGGCCCGTACGTGACCGACGGCGAGACGAACGCCAGCCTGCGCAAGGGTGACGAGATCGCGACGCTGACGATCGAGCGGGCCGCCGAGCTGCTGGCCGACCGCCGCGCCCGCGGCCCGGCCACCCCGCGGCGCACGTCCCGCGCCGGCGCGAAGACCGCCGCGAAGCCGGCCGGCGCGGCCAAGGCCAAGCCGGCGAGCAAGTCGACCGCGCAGAAGAGCACGGCCAAGAAGAGCACGGCGAGGTCGGCCTCGAAGACCGGCAGCACGGCCAAGCGGTCCACCCCGGGCGCTGATGGCGCCGGCGAGAGCTGATGTCCACGGCGGACGAGGCCCAGGACGCTGTTCGCCGGGCTTCGCTCGGCCCGCCGCCCGCCCGCGCCGAGGGCGACCAGGCCGCGGCGCGGCCCGCGTCCGCCGCGGGCGGCGCGGGCACCGCGCCGCAGCGACGACGCACCCGGCGGGCCGGCTGGGCGCACCGGTCGGTGGGGCAGCACCCGGTCACGACCGTGCCGGAACCGCCGGAGCGACGCGCTCCGCCGAGCTCGGACGAGGGCGACGTCCGCGCCGTGCTGCGCATTCCCGAGTTCCGGCGGCTGTGGATCCAGCTCGGGCTGTCCAGCCTCGGCGACTGGATGGGTCTGCTGGCCACCACGGCGATGGTCGCCCAGCTGACGCACAGCTTCTCCGGGCAGGCCTACGGCATCGGCTCCCTGCTGATCATCAGGCTGATGCCCGCGCTGATCTTCGGCCCGCTCGCCGGCGCGATCGCGGACAAGCTCGACCGGCGCCGCACCATGGTCGTCACCGACCTGATGCGGTTCGCGCTGTTCGTCTCGATCCCGATCGTCGGCACGCTGGAATGGCTGCTCATCGCATCGTTCCTGGTCGAATGCGTGACCCTGCTGTGGGCGCCGGCCAAGGAGGCCAGCGTCCCCCACCTGGTGCCCAGGGAGCGCCTGGCCGCGGCGAACACATTAAGCCTGATCACCACCTACGGCAGCGCGCCGGTCGCTGCCGCCATCTTCGCGTTGTTGGCGACGCTGGCCCGCAGTCTCGCGCCGAGCTACCCCTGGTTCCGGGACTCACCCGTCGACCTCGCGCTGTACTTCAACGGGTTCACCTTCCTGCTCTCGGCGATCGTGATCTGGGGACTGCGCTCGATCGGCAAGGCGCAGCGACCCGAGCAGGGCCCGGAGCCGGGCTTCTTCGCCTCGATCACCGAAGGCTGGAAGTTCGTCGGCCAGGACCGGCTGGTCCGCGGCCTGGTCGTCGGCATCCTCGGCGGTTTCGCCGGCGCAGGCTGCGTCATCGCGCTCGGCCGGCTTTACGTGACCGTCCTCGGCGGCGGCGACTCGGCCTACGGGGTGCTGTTCGGGGCGGTCTTCGTCGGCCTGGCGGCCGGCATGGCGGCCGGGCCCAAGCTGCTTGGCGACTACAGCCGTACCCGGCTGTTCGGCGTCTGCGTCACCGGCGCCGGCATCACACTGGTGTTCGTCGCGATCATTCCGAACCTGGTGCTCGCGTGCATCCTGGTCGTGCTGGTCGGGATGTTCGCCGGCGTCGCCTGGGTCACCGGGAACACGCTGCTGCAGGCCGAGGTCGCCGACGAGCTGCGGGGGCGGACGTTCGCGCTGGTGCAGTCGCTCGTGCGCGTCGACCTGCTGCTGGTGCTGGCCGCGGCGCCCGCCCTGGTCGGCCTGATCGGCAACCATCGGATCCATCTGTGGGGCGATGTCAACGTCCGCGCTGACGGGGTGACCTGTGTGCTGCTCGCCGGCGGCGCGCTGGCCATCCTGGTCGGCCTGTTCGCCTACCGGCAGATGGACGACCATTCGGGCGTGCCGGTGCTGCCGGAGCTGTGGAACGCGCTGCGCGGCCGGCGCCAGGACCGCCGGCCGCGCTACTCCGGGCTGTTCGTCGCGATCGAGGGGGCGGACGCCGCGACCCGCGCCGGCCAGCTCGCCGAGCTGCGGCGGTGGCTGACCGACTCCGGCCGGGAGGTGGTCGTCACGGCTGACGGCCCGGCCGGGGCGTTCAGCCTGGAGGCCGCCCTGCGCACGCTGCAGCCGGACCCCGCAACTGGGCTGCACCCCCGGACGACCGCGCTGCTGACCGCGGCGGCCCGCGCCGAGCACGTGGCCCGGGTGATCGAGCCGGCACTCGCCAGGGGCGCCGTGGTGCTCGCCGACTCCTATGTCGACGCGGAGATCGCCCAGCAGTGCGCCGAGTCCCGCGCGGACCTGGAGGAGCTGAGCCTGCTGTCCCAGTGGGCGACCAGGTCCCTGCTGCCGGACGTGACGATCCTGCTCGACGTCGAGCCCGACGAGGTCGTCGCGATCCCCGGCAACGGATCGACGTCGAGCAACGACACCACGTCTCCGAACGGCACCACGTCTCCGAACGGCTCGGGATCCGGCAACGGCCCGGGATCGGGCAGGGCGGCTTTCGACGAGCGGGTGCGGGCCGCCTTCCTCCAGCTGGCCGACGAGGAGCCGCACCGCTACCTGGTGCTCGACGGCACGGCGCCGGCCAGCGAGCTCGGCAGCCGCATCCGCCAGGCCGTCCTGCGCCGTCTCAACGAGCCCGCCGCCGCCCCGGTCGCGCCGGTCAGTCCCGCGACCGGCCTCGCGGTCCCGGACCGCGTCGGCAGCCCCGACGGTGTCGCCGTCCCCAATGGTGTCGGCCCGTCGACCGGGGAAACCGGATGACGGTCTGGGAGGCGCTCACCGGGCAGGAGGAGGTCGCGCGGACCCTCGCCGCCGCGGCGACCGCGGCCGCGCTGGTCGGCGGCCCGGAGGGCGCGCTCGCGGCCGCCCGGGCCGGGATGACCCACTCCTGGCTGTTCACCGGCCCGGCCGGCGCGGGGCGCGCCGACGCGGCCCGGGCGTTCGCCGCCGCGCTGAGCTGCGTGCTCGCCGGCGAGTCCGACGCGGTCGTGCCGGGCTGCGGGGAGTGCGTCGGCTGTCACACGGTGCTCACCGACACCGCGGCGGACCTGCGGACGGTCCGCGCCGAGGGGCTATCCCTCGGCGTCCAGGACGTGCGGGCGTTGGTCCGCGACGCGGCGAGCGCGCCGACGAGCGGCCGCTACCGCATCCTGCTGATCGAAGAGGCCGACCGGCTCACCGACTCGGCCGCGAACGCCCTGCTGAAGGCGCTGGAGGAACCGGCGAACCGGTCGGTGTTCCTGCTGTGCGCGCCGTCGGTCGACGACGTGATGCCGACGATCCGGTCGCGCTGCCGCGTGGTCGCGCTGCGGCTGCCGACCGTGGCCGACCTCGTCGAGACGCTGTGCCGTGACGGCGTCGACGAGCCGACGGCTGCGGTCGCCGCACGGGCCGCGCAAGGACACGTCGGCCGGGCGCGCCTGCTCGCGAGCGACGAGCGGACCAGGGCACACCGGGCCCAGGTACTGGCCCTGCCGGCCCGGCTCGGCAGGGTCGCCGACTGCCTGGCCGCGGCCGGCGATCTCGTCGCCGCGGCGAACGCCGACGCCGCCGCGGCCAACGCGGAGCGCGACGAGGCGGAGGCGGAGGCGCTGCGCACCGCGCTCGGCGTGGGCGCGACATCGTCCGGCGGCACCGGCCGGGCCAAGCGGGCCGCCAAGGCGGCGCCCAAGGCCAGGACGATGATGGTGCGCGGCGCCGCCGGAGCTCTCAAGGACCTGGAGAAGTCGCAGAAGAGCCGGGGCCGGCGCACCGTACTGGACTCCCTGGACCGGGCCCTGCTCGACCTCGCCGGCCTCTACCGGGACGTCCTGGCCCAGCAGCTGGGGGCGACGGTGGATCCGATCAATCCCGACGCGGCTCGCGAGATCGCCCAACTCGCCGGCCGGGCCACCCCGGAGCGCACCCTGCGCCGACTCGAGGCCGTCCTGGCCACCCGGGACGCGCTCGCCGCCAACCCGGGCCTGGTCGCCCAGCTGACCGTAGAGTCGCTCGCCCTGGAGCTGCGAGAGGTTTGATTTCTGGTTCCGGGCTGTTAACTCGCTCGGGACAGCTCTCGTGACCGGCGGCGGTCGAGTAGCCAACGGGTGCCGGAGCCGGCTTCGCGGCATAGCGCCCGAATCGCCGGGACCTGGCTGGTGCGCAGCAGCTGTCGGCGCAGCGCCGTCCCGTCGCCCTGCCGGCTGGCCATCGAGTACGCGACCGCCACCGGGTCAGGCTCCGCCGGGTGACCGTCGGATCCTCGACGGCCCGCCGCCAGCCCGTCGAGGATCTCGTCGACCCGCTCGAACCAGGCCATGCTGACCCGCGCCGTCTCCTGCGGCCGGGCCAGCGCCTCCCGGCCCGACCGGTCGAACTCGGCGATCGCCGCGGCCACGTCACCACGGTGACGCTGCAGGAATCGGACCAGCATCGCCGCGTCCATGATCGCGAATGCCGTGCCCGAGCCGAGGGTGAAGTGCGTGGTATGCGCGGCGTCGCCGATCAGCACGATGTTGCGGTGTCGCCACGACCGGTTGACGACGTGGGCGAACCGCTGCCAGTGGGCCGGTCGGCTCTGGCCGCCCGGGGCGCCGGCGATCAGGCGATGGCCGTTCAGCTGACGCGCGAAGATCTTCTCCAGCAGGGCGCAGCCATCCTGGGCGTCGAGCCGGTCCAGGCCCAGCCCGTGCCAGGTCCGCGGCGTGCACTCGACGATGCAGGTACCGATGTCCGCCGCCGACGGGTAGGCGTGGAACCAGACCCAGCCGTGCTCCGTCCGCTCGAACGCGAACCGGAAGTCGGTGAACCGCTGGTCGGTACCCAGCCAGATGAAGGGATTGCTGCCCTCCTCGAGCCGGGTCCCGAAGGCGTCGGGCCCGGCGAGCCGGCGGACCCGGCTGTGCACGCCGTCAGCGGCCACCACCAGGTCGTTCTCGGCGCAGAGCTCGCGCAGCTCCGCCTCGTCGGTCAGTTCGTGCCGGTGGGAGACCCGGACGCCAAGCTCGGTGGCGCGCTCGGTGAGCAGACCGAGCAGCACGGAACGCTGGACGCTGTAGCCGAAGCCGGGCATGTAGGCGGTGCGGGGGCCGATCATGAGGCGTTGCTCCTGCCACAGCGTCGACGCGGCGCGCACGGACCGCGCGCCGACCGCGTCGGTGCGGTACAGAATGTCGATCAGTGGCTCCCAGTAGACGACACCCCAACCGTGCGTCGACCCGGCCGGGTCGCGCTCGAGAACGGTGACGTCGTGGCTGGGGTCGCGCAGCTTGGCGCAGATCGCGAAGTACAGGCCAGCCGGCCCGCCGCCAACACAGACAATCCTCATCCTGGCGTCGCCTTTCACTCGGGAGACGACAACACGTTCGGGACAACGGCACGTTATGGCGCGACAGCGGAAACGCCGGTGGCGGTGGCCGCTGGCGACCACCGCCACCTGGGTTATCGGCGGCTATCCGCTTCTCGATGGGATATGGACCAGGAGTGGAGGTGCCGGCCGGCGGCCGACCCTCAGTGGCGCGCTGTTACCAGCGGCCCCAGCCGCGGCCCCAGCCCCAGCCCCAGCCCCAACCCCAGCCGCCGCCCCAGCCCCAGCCCCAGCCGCCCCAGCCCCAGCCGTGGCCGGTGCGTGCGCGGAACGAGCCTGAGTCCTGAAGGGTCGGCGCCTGATACGTAACCTTCATTGCCGGTTCCTCCGTCCCATCTACGACGTCACGTGGCCGGCTCACGATTGCGGTGATGGCTTCGTTGAACGTCCTCGTGAATGCCAGTCACCGCCATTGGTCATTACTTTCCGAAGCCGACCAGTTACAAGCCTGCCACGGCCAGGTTCACGCCACGTTCAGCGCACAGCGTCACAACCGGCAGCGGACGGGAGCCTGGACCGCCTCGGTACCCGGGCGGGCAGCGGCGCCGAACCGGGTGCTCCGGGCCGGACCGGGGCATACGCTCACCTTGGCGGCAGCCGGGCACGATCGCCGGCGGCGGATCTGGGAGGCGCCCATGCCGATGATGTGCGCGGTGGCTTTCTCTCCCCGCGGGAAGCTCTACTACGCCGATCCGGGGTCGCTCACTCCCAAGGTCGGCGACCGCGTGCTCGTCCCGACCGACGACGGCGACGAGGTCGCCACCTGCATGTGGGCGCCGAGCTGGGTCAGCGAGGACATCGGCCAGCTGCCCGTGCTGGCCGGATTCGCCGCGCGGGAGGACGTCGAGCGCGACCAGCTGTCCAGGCGACGGCGGGCCCAGGCCCGCGTGGCGGCCAAGCGCCTGGCTCGCGAGCACGGGCTGCCGATGAAGATCGTCGGAGTCGACCACGTCAGCCGGTCCGACACGTTCACGATCTATTTCACGGCCGAGGGGCGGGTCGACTTCCGGGCACTCGTCCGGGACCTCAACCGGACGTTGGACACCCGCGTGCACCTGCACCAGCTGTCCGCCCGCGACAACGCGAAGCTGCAGGGCGGCATCGGCTCGTGCGGCCGGGACCTGTGCTGCTCAACGTTCCTCACCGACTTCGAGCCGGTCAGTATCCGGATGGCCAAGGACCAGAACCTGACCCTGAACCCGTTGAAGATCAGCGGCGCCTGCGGCCGGCTGATGTGCTGCCTGCGGTACGAGCACCCGCTGTACGAGGAGTTCGCCGCCGCGGTCCCCGCGATCGGCGCGCGGGCACAGACCCCCGACGGGCCTGGGCGGGTCGTCGGCCACGACGTCCCGCGCCAGCAGGTCGTCGTCGCGCTGGACACCGGGGGACGCAAGGCCTGCGACCGGGCCCACGTCTGTTCGTCCCGCCGCGCCCACGAGGCCGCCTACCCCGCACCCGCACCGGGTGGCCCGGCGCCCGCTCCCAGTGGCCCGGCGCCCGACCGGGCCGACTCAGATCCCGGCGCCGGTGCCGGGGCGGCCGAGCCGGCCGAAACCGAGCGGCGGCGGGTGGAGAACACCGATCAGCCCGGCGAGGCCGCGGCCGAGCGCCGGGACGCCGCCTCCGGCGATGGGCACCACCGGGTTCGCCGACGCCGTTTCCGCCCCGCGGACTCCGGCTGACCCCGACGCCAAAACCCGGTGCCAGCCGCCGCGCCGTCGGGCGCGGAGGCGACACCGGGGTCAGCGTCGACGATCAGCGGATCACGGGTCGAACCGGTAGCCCATGCCGCGCAGGGTGGTGACGAGACGACGCTGCGGCGGGCGGCCCTCGACCTTGGTGCGAACGCGGCGCACGTGCTCCGTCACCGTCGCGGGGTCCTGGAAGCGCGTGCCCCACACCTGCTCGAGCAGCTCCTCGCGGCTGAAGACCCGCCGCGGGTGCCGAGCGAGGAAGGCGAGCAGCTCGTACTCACGGGCCGTGAGGTCGATCCGCTCACCAGCGACGGCCACCTCCCGGGCCCGCAGGTCGATGGACACGTCCCCGTAGATCAGCGGCTCGCTGCCGTCCCCGGTCCGCTGCGGCGGCGCCTCGACCGGGCGGCGGCGCAGCCGGGCCCGGACCCGCGCCACCAGCTCGCGCAGCGAGTACGGCTTGACGACGTAGTCGTCGGCACCGAGTTCCAGGCCGACCACCCGGTCGACTTCCTCGGCCCGGCCGGTGAGCATGATCACTGGTACTTCGCTCGTCTGCCGCAACCGGCTGAGCACAGCGAAGCCGTCCATACGCGGCATCGCGACGTCGAGCACGACCAGGTCGATCTCCGTCGTCTGGAACAGGCGCAGCGCGGTTTCCCCGTCCGCCGCCTCCAAGACGCGATACCCGAAACGTTCCAGACTTCGCGCGAGTGCGACGCGTGATGCTTCGTCATCCTCCGCGACGAGCAGCGAGGCTCCTCGCGTAGTCGTCGCGGCTGCTTCCCCGGTCATGGCGAAACCCTACGCAACCCCTCCAGCGCCACTGCGAGCGGGGTCGCATTTGACGAATTTCGGGCCGAAAAAGAGCCAGCTTCGACACATCCTTGTAACTGAGCCAAAGCCATCTGTCACAGAACCCTTGCCTCGACCCCCAGCCGCACATCAGCCCGTCACCGCGCGATCCGCACGCACAACACTGGATCCGGCCAGGCAGCCGCCCTGACGGCGCACCCCTCACCGTGCGCGCCCCGACCACTCGGCTGCCCAGCGCCCCATTCGACCCGCCACCGCGGGGCCCGCTCGAAGCCGTCGACGCGGCCGACCGTGGCCACGCCGGCCGGCCGCCGCCTCCGACGAGGCGCACCCGCCAACAAGTCATCCCATCTGGCATACTCGGAGCCGCGCAGCCGGTCACCTCCGCGCGTACGCCGAAGTAGCTCAGTGGCAGAGCAATCGCCTCGTAAGCGATAGGTCGCGGGTTCAATCCCCGCCTTCGGCTCAACCGCTCCAGCCGACCCCGGCAGGCGACAGTCCGGCCAGGACGCACCAAGGGCTCGACAATCGTTCGGAGCCCCGACACGCGGGTAAGGACGTCCCGCCGGGCACGCTGCGCAGGATCATCCGTGACGCGGAACTCTCGGTAGAGCAGTTCGTCGGGCTTCTTGCCTAGCGCCACACAGGAAGATGCGCGGCGCCTCAGGAGCGCCGCGCATCAGACGACAGGTTGACGATGTGGCGGACCGGCAGGTCCGAGGCGACACCGCGAGTGCCGGCCGGCCGGTCGTTGCCGGCGGCCGGCGCTCGGGCCGGGCTGTCAGAAGCCCCAGCCACCCCAGCCCCAGCCACCCCA
>Ga0207641_10001846_pt1 | contig 20340 bp, 19 predicted proteins | sample KBSSwiS62_FD_184306 | JGI IMG/M metagenome (GOLD analysis project Ga0207641, IMG submission 184306) | Switchgrass rhizosphere microbial communities from Kellogg Biological Station, Michigan, USA - KBS Switchgrass S6-2 (SPAdes) (version 2) | ecosystem: Host-associated > Plants > Roots >... | reverse complement strand
GGGCAAGGGCGCCAAGGGCCAGCGGGTCAACGGCTCGGTCGGCAAGTCCTTCGCCTACGGCGCCCAACGCGGCCGTCTCTTCGTTCAGGGCTCGGCCGACTCGCGCTTCTGCATCCGCCTCTCCGGCGCCGATGTCGTCCTTGCCGGTGAACCAGCCGAGGCAATCGATGACAGCCGCGGCTGCATCGTCGACCGTGCCAACGCCAAGGGCTTCGCCTTCGAGTACATGACCTCGGGCCGCGCCATCGTCCTCGGCGACCTCGGCCCCTGGGCCTGCGCCGGTATGACCGGAGGCCGCGTCTACGTCCGCCACAACGCTTTCGGCATCGACCGCGACGCGATCATCCGCCGCCTCGGCGAGGGTGCCAAGGTAGAGCTCAAAGACCTGGACGCCGAGGGCCTCCTAGACATCGACGACCTCCTCGGCAGCTACGCCAGCGAACTAAGAGCAACCGACCAGAACGACGAGGCCGACCGAGTCCTGGCCCTAGCGGCCGACGCAACCGCCAACTTCATGATGGTCGTCCCCCACAAGGTCCAGGCCGACCCGAGTATTTCGACTGAGTGAATCTCGGCGGGGACGGAGGGGCGGACACCCCTCCGACGGAACCCGCGCCCGCACGTTGCAAAGGGACCCAGGTTTAGTTGCTCACAAGTTCCTCTGGAGGGGTGTCCGCCCCTCCGACCCTCGGAAGCTCTCAGTTGAGACGCCCTCCTCCTGGAGCTTTCAAGGGACTCAAGCTCTATAGCTCAAGGGATGGAGCGAGGGGCGGGTGCTCTTGCGGCGGAACTTGTGAGCAACTGAGCAGTGAGCCCTAGCTGAGACCCCATTGCGGGTTCCGCAGCAGGAGCACCCGCCCCTCGCTACCGCGTCGAAGTCAACAGATCTGCGATAGCGCGGATCTCCTGGAGGAGCCCGTCGAGCATTTGCTCATTTGCCGTGTGGATTCGCCACTCGGCGTACTTGCGGTCCTGCTCCACCGCATCGAGGCGCTCTTCGAGGGCCTGCGTACGGGCGTCAACCTTGTTGATGCGCTTGCTCAAGCGCTTCTCGGCTTTGCGGACGCGGCGCTTGATCAGGAAGGTGGTCTCGTCGCGGATCGCGTCCAGTTCGCGGCGCAGAGCGGTCTCGTCGACGCCGTTCTCCTGCTCGGCGAGCATCTCCTCGACCCCTGAGCGGACGCGCTCTATCTCTTCGTGGAGGCGTTCGCGGGCGCGCTCGGCCGTCACCTCGGGAGGCTCTGGGGCAGGGGGCTCGCCCGAAGGCGGATAGTGGTCCACGCGGCCATGCTAAGGGCGCCGGTGGCCGGAAATTCCGCCTTTAGCTTTCGAGAGCGAAGAGGCGGTAGCGGCCGATTGCCAGCTCGTCGCCGTCCTCGAGTCGTCCCCACTCGACGATCTCGCCGTTAAGGAAGACGCCGTTGAGGCTGCGATCGTCGAGAACGCGCAGTGAATCGGGCTGCTCGGAGACGATCAGGGCGTGACGGCGGGAGACGCTGGGATCGTCGAGGCGGATGTCGGCGGCGGCGCTGCGGCCGATCCGCGTCCAGCCCTGCTCGATCTGGAAGATCCCGATCTCGCCCTCGTCACGGTAGGCGACGTAGCGACCGGGTTCCGGCAACCTCGCGCGGGCCTCGGAGAGCCAGGCCGGGGGGGATGTTGTCGACGGTATGGCGATCTCGGTGGTCTGTCCGTGCTCCTGCATCGACTCGAAGATCGAGTCGCGCTGGAACTCGCTCGCACCGCAGCGCGGGCACTCCGGGAGCTGATCGTTCTCGCGTAGCGAGAGCTGCGAACCGCAGGAGGCACAGAAATAGGTTCCCGAGCCGGGAATTGCGCCTACGTCAAAGCTGTCGATGCCTACGTCGGGGCTGACACTGGTGAAAATGGGGTCCTCCTTCCCGACGCCTCCACAATTCATGGTAGCGCGTTGATGCCAAGAGTCACAATCTTTTTCCCGCATTTTGGTCATCTTGGCCAACGCAACTAGCGTCTTGGCCAACGCACCTGGCGGTAGCACTAGAATCGCCCCGCCTATGGGCCCGGTCAGCGCAGAGGTCGAGATCGACGTGCCCCGCCAGCGCGTCTTCGAAGCGATCGCCGACCTCGGCCTGCGGCTGGCCTTCACCGACCATTTCCTCAGCGATTTCCACCTGACCCGGATCGACTCCGCCGGGGTGGGCGCCGGCGCCCGCTTCCGCTTCGCCGTGCGCCCGCGGCGAGTTTGGATGGACACGACCATCGCCGAGACCGACGAGCCCCATCGCATCGTCGAGCACGGCCGCGGCGGGCGCACCAACCGGATTCCCTCGACGACGCTCTGGGAGCTGACCGAGGGGCCGGGCTCACTGACCAAGGTGCGGGTCTCCTACTGGACCGAGCCGGGCCTGGTCGACCGCGGCCTGGAGCTGCTCTCCGGCGCCTCGATTCCCTACGAGCGCCGCTGGCGCGAGGCGCTGCGGCGGCTGCGCGAGCAGCTCGAGTCGGGCGAGCTTGGCGCCCACCGGATTGCGCTTGCCGGTGGCAACCCGCACACGACGGGTATTCCCTGAGCCGTCTTTTGTAGGCTCTCGCCGCTGATGCTTCCTCGCCACCGACTGGTCCCGCCGCTGTTCGCTGCGCTCGCGCTGGCTGCGCTTGCGCTCTTCGTCTCAGCCTGCGGCTATTCGAGCGACTCCAAGGACGTCGCCGAGGGTGAGCCGGTCAAGCTCGGCGAGCTGCAGTACAACGTGATCTTCTCCCGCTTCCTCAACCCCAGCGATAACGAGGACTCGGCTTACCTGGTCAACCAGCCGCCCCCGCCGAACGGCTCCACCTACTTCGGCATCTTTCTCGAAGTACAGAACAAGAGTGAAGAGACGCAGAAGCTCGCCGACTCCTTCACGATCACCGATGCCGACGACCAGGTCTTCGAAGCAATCCCGAGCGAAAGCCTCTACGCGTTTCCTTTCGGCGGCGAGGTCGAATCGCAGGAACCGATCCCGGCCCCCGACTCGACCCCTCAGCAGGGCCCGATCGAGGGATCGCTGGTCCTCTTCAAGCTTCCCGCCGAGGCGTCGGAGAACAGGCCTCTGACGCTCTCGATCGCCGGCCCGGACGGCCCGGCCGAAGTCGAGCTCGACCTCTAGCCTCAGAGGCCGGCCGAGAGCACCGCGGAGGCCGCCGGCGCGGCGACTTCGCCGCCCGCCGCTTCGGCTTCGATCAGCAGCACGCCGACCGCCAGCTTCGCGTGGCCGGCAGGCGCGAAGGCGGCGAACCAGGCGTCCTTGCGCTGCTGCGGATGTTCGGCGTTCTCTTCTCCCGGCTTCGGGCCGAGCTCGGCGGTCCCGGTCTTGCCCGCGACCTGCGCCTCGGGGATTGCCCCCGCGTAACCGGTGCCGCTCGTCACCACGCCGACCATCAGTTCAGTCAGCTCATTGGCGATCTTCTTCGACATCACCCGCACCGGCTTGGCCTCGGGGCGCAGCTTGCGGTTGGCGACGATCGAGGTCGGCTCGCGCACGCCGCCGTTGCCGATCGTCTGCGCCACGCTCGCCATCTGCAGCGGCGTCGCCAGCACCTCGCCCTGACCGATCGCGCTGACGCCGAGGTCGACTTCTTCGCCGATGTCGGTCGGGATCGTCGATTCCTCGGGGTCGACCTGGGCGACGATTCGCGACGCGTAGAGCGTCGGCGGCGAGTTGAAGCCGAACCGTTCGGCGGTGGCAACCAGTTCGTCGTTGCCGATCTTCGGCCCGAGCGGTGCGAAGTCGGCGTTGCAGGAGTCGGCGAAGGCTTCGCGGAAGGTGCCGCCGCAGAGCTCGCCGTTGGCGTTTTCGATGAAGCGGCCGCCGACGTTGGCGCCGCTGGTGATTTCGAATTCGTCGTCGAGTGAGACGACGCCCTTCTGCAGGGCAGCGGTGGTGGTAATTGTCTTGAAGGTGGAGCCGGGCGGTTGCGGGGCCGAGAAGGCTTGACCGGCCAGGGCGCGGACGTCGCCGCTGCGGGCGTCGAGGACGGCGATGCCACCGAAGCGGCCGGCCAGGGCCGAGACCGCGGATTCCTGTAGATCGGGATCGATCGTCGTCTTCACCGGTGCGCCTGGGCTGGGTTCGGCTTCGGCCAGAGCGCGGGTCGAGTCTGTCGCGTCATTTACCGCCAGCAGCGAGCCCCCTGCCTTGCCGGCCAGGCGGGCATTGAAGGCCCGCTCGAGGCCGCTGATGCCGACCGGCGTGTCCGGCGGGAACCCCTGGCGGGCGAGAGCGGCAAAGTCTTCTTCGTCGGCGACGCCGACTTCGCCCGTGACGTCGATTGCTGAGCTGCCCAGCGGGTGCGCGCGGGCTTCGGCGGGCCCCTCGGCGAGCGGCGTGCCGTCGGCGGCGAGGATCGCTGCTCGTGGCGCCAGCTCGACCTGGCTTTCGAGGTGTTCGCCCGGGTGCAGGCCGGGGAAGACAAGGCTCTCATCCCAGGCGATGCCGCCTTCGCCGTAGGGGAGCTCGAGCGTGTCTTCGACGGGACCGAAGGCCATCGTCTTGGCGAGGATCGGCACTGGGACCACGGTTGCGCCGTCGCGTGAGGAGGTGTCCTGGGGCGAATCGGCTTCGAGGGAGCTCGTGGTGGCCAGATCGGCGGCTTCGCGATAGGCGGTGGCGAAATCGTTGAGTTCGATTTGGCGCTGTGAGGCAGGGTTCAACTCACGGTACATAGCGGCGTATTCGCCGCCCTCCCAGGCAGTGACGAAGCGCTGCGCGGCCTCCTTTTCCGGTGAGCCGGGCGTACCCGCCGAGGCGCCGACGATAAAGGCGACCAGGGCGATCAGTGCGAGGGGGATCGTGCGGGTGACGAGACGACGACGCCGCTCCACCTCGGAGGGGAGGGAACTCATTGCCTGAAAGGTATTAGAGGGCGCGGGTGCCTCTCCTGCATCAAGATATGGCTATGACCGTGCTCGACTGGGGGATCATCGCCTTCACCCTGGCGCTTGGCTTGTGGGGCTATCGCCAGGGGCTGATCGTCGGGACGCTGACCTTGATCGGGTTCGCGGCGGGGGCTTTTGCCGGCAGTCGGATTGGGCCCCTGGTGCTGAATCAGGGCGCAGAGTCGCCCTACGCGCCGCTCTGCGCGGCTTTGGGAGCGCTGCTCGCCGGGGCGGTGGTGGCGGTGACCCTGGAGAGCTTGGCCTTGGGGCTGCGCTCGCGGTTGATTCGGGGGAAAGGGGTGCTGCACTTGGCCGATGGGGCCGGTGGAGCGGCATTGATCGCCTCCGTGGCCCTGGGGTTGGTCTGGGTATTCGGTGCCGTGGCGCTGCACGCGCCGGGGACGGCGCAGTTGCGGGCCGACGTGCAGCGCTCGGTGATCTTGCGCAGCCTTAACGATGTGCTGCCGCCGTCGGGGCCGATTCTGCATGCGCTCGATCGGGTCGATCCCGCGCCCTCGATCACGGGGCCGGCGACACCAGTGGGGCCGCCCGATCCGGAAATCGGCGCCGATCCGGATGTGATCGACGCCGGCGCCTCGGTTGTGCGGGTGCTGGGGACCGCCTGCGGGCTCGGGGTCGAGGGCTCCGGCTGGGTCGCCGGGCCGGGCCTCGTCGTCACCAACGCCCACGTCGTCGCCGGTGAGGACGACACCACGGTGACGACGCAGGAAGGCGCTTCGTTCGACGCCACCCCGGTTCACTACGACCCCGAAAACGACCTTGCCCTTCTGCGCATCGGCGCCAACCTGCCGATCCTGTCGCTTGCGCCGAATCCAAAGTCGGGAAACACCGCCGCGGTGCTCGGATATCCGGAGAATGGCCCCTACGCCGTTGCTCCCGCCCGCCTCGGTGAGACCCAGGAGACGATCAGCGACGACTCCTACGGCCGCGGCCCCATTCGCCGCCCGATCACCTCTCTCCGCGGCAGCGTCCGCAGCGGCAACTCCGGCGGTCCCCTGACCGACAACCGCGGCCAAGTCCTCGGCACCGTCTTCGCCGCCACGACCACGGGCACCCCCGGCGGCTTTGCGGTTCCTAACGAGATCGTCGAAGCCGCTCTCTCAGAGACGACCAGCTCAGTCGATACCGGGCCCTGCACCAGCTAGCGCCGGTTTCAAACTGACCCACTGCCGTTCATAGCGACCCCCGCGCCTGAGCTATCGATGGAAAACCCCATCTTTTCCAGGGCCTTTAAGAAACCTGGTCCAGATGGATTTAAATTTTTCTTGCCACGACAACCAGAACTAGTGTTCCCATCCTAGTCCAGATTGAATTAAAAACAGATATACTGGACAAGGTTATGCCGCGAGGGCGTCCCAGCCGCCAGCAGGTCTTCATGAGCCTCGACGAGGCTCGTCGTGATTTGAGCATTATTGGCGGCCTTCCCGAGCCAACCGTCTTCCAAGACGTTTGGGCCGATATCTGGATTGAAGAGACCCACAACTCGACTGCAATCGAGGGTAATACGCTGCGCCGGAAACAGGTCCAGCTCCTTCTTGAGGAGGGAGTGGTGACTGGGAGCACTCACGAGCTCAAGGAGTGGATGGAGGCGAAGGCCTACGGAGAGGCCGCACGCTGGACCTATGAGGGCGCCTACCGGAGCCGATTCGGGGACGGAGACGCGATCACGGAGACCGATCTACGCCGCATCCACCACCTGACCGTGGAGTCCGTCTGGGTCCACTTCCCGCCTGAGGGGCTTCGGTCTGACGAGACTCCCGGTGGTTACCGAACTGGGGATATCGAACCCCTCCGGCCTGATTTGACTCCGCCGCCGCCTAGCATCGTGTCGTCGCTCATTGGAGATTGGCTGAGAGAGACCAACGAGGGACCACAAGAGGACTGCCATCTAATTGAGCATCTAGCTGAGCGCCATGCTGCTTTTGAGCGGATTCATCCATTCCCCGATGGCAATGGCCGAGCCGGTCGTCTAGTGCTCACGATGCTCCTGGTGCAGAACGGCTATCCCCCCGCGATCATCTACAAGGGGGAGCGAAAACGCTATCTAGCGGCCCTACAACGAGCCGACAATGAAGACTCTGGCGCGCTTGCTGAATTGCTTGCTCGTTCTGTTCGAGAGGGCATTTATCGCTTCTTGATGCCCAATCTCGCCGGCCCCCTTTCGGTGGTTCCCCTCGCTGGGCTTGCGGATGAGGATCTTTCGCGAGCGGCGCTTGTTGGCGCTGCGCAACGCGGCAGGCTCAAGGCCAACAAATATGGGGGAAATTGGTACTCGACTCGGCAATGGGTCGATGAGTACAAGGCAAGTCGACACCCTGGGCGTGTCTTGCCTGAAGCTAAGTGAGACAAATTTTCCGCCAGCCCGTCGCTTACGTTCAGTAAGCTCCTTGGGCTGCATGGAGGCTGTGCCCGGGACTCAAGATCAGGCCGTCAACGGCGTCTGTCCGCACTTTCATGCGGCGATTGAGCTGATTGGAAAGCGTTGGACTGGGGCGATCGTTTCCGCTCTGAGCGGTGGGCCACTTCGCTTCGCCGAGGTTGCCAGGGCGGTGCCAGGGCTCTCGGACCGGTTGCTCTCCCAGCGTCTCCGCGAGCTCGAGGAGGAGGGCCTGGTCGAGCGCGAGGTCGAGGCCGGGACGCCCGTGCGGGTCACCTATTCGCTGACCGAGAAGGGCGTTGACCTGGGTCCCGCGATCGGCGAGCTCAAGACCTGGGCTCGCCGTTGGAAGCAAACCACCTGAAGCTCGTCGTCGGCCGAAAGTAGCCTCGGGGCATGGATCTGCCAGGACCGTTCCCGGTTGGTCGTTACGCGAAAACGCTGCGCGACGAGCTGCGCAAGCGTGCGCGGGTCCAGCTGATCGGCGAGGTGACCAGCCTTCGGCAGACGGCGAAGCAGGCGTATTTCGAGCTGCGCGACAGCGAAGGGGCGGTGCCGTGCACGATCTGGTCGAACGACCTGGAGCGTCTGAAGCTGCCGGATGGCGCTCTGCGCGACGGCGCCGAGTTCGTCGCGGCCGGTGGCCCCGACTACTTCATCGGCAGCGCCGCCTCCTCGCCGAGCTTCTCGTTCCGAGTGACCCAACTGCGCCTGGCCGGCGAGGGCGACCTGCTGGCCCGGCTCGAGGCCCTGCGCAAGCAGCTCAGGGTCGAGGGCCTCTTCGAGCTGCAAAAGCAGTTGGCGCGGCCGCAGCTGCCGAAGACGATCGGCGTTGTCACCGCCGAGTCCGGCGCTGCTCGGCGCGATCTGCTGGCCGGCTTGGAGCGGCGCGGCTGGCGGGGCACGGTCGTCTGGGCTTTCGCCCCGGTGCAGGATCGCCATGCGGCGCCGGCGATCGCGAGCGCGATCCAGGATCTCGCCGCGCGGCCGCAGGTCGATGCGATCGTCGTCGCGCGGGGTGGCGGCAGCCTGGCCGACCTCTGGGCTTTCTGCGACGAGACGCTCTGCCGCACGGTGGCGATGCTGCGGGTGCCGGTGGTCAGTGCGGTCGGGCACGAGCGCGACTCGACCTTGATCGACGACGTTGCCGCCGTCGCCTGCTCGACCCCGACCCACGCCGCCGAGGCCGTGGTTCCGCTCGACTGTCGTGCGGCCCGCGGCGACCTCGACCGCAGCATCGGCTCGCTGCGCCGGGCGGCCGAGGGGGCCGTGCACGCACGCACCCCCCATCTTGTGGCCCTCGCTCGTGGCCCGGCGCGGGCGCTGCGCCGCGAGCGGCTTGCGCTCAACCAGAAGACGCGTGAGATGCGTGCCGCCTCCGAACGCGGCATCGCCGAGCGACTTGGCTTCCAGCGCCGCCTCGCCACGGTGGTTCTCGAGCGCGCCCACCGCCGTGCCGCAGGGGCGGACATGGAGCGCCGCCGCGAGGCGCTGCACCGGGCCGAGGTCGCGCTGCGCGCCCATGAGCCCGAGCGGACGCTGGAGCGGGGCTACGCCCTGGTCGAGGCCGGCGACGGCGAGCCGGTGACGACGATCGCGGACGCTGTCGCCGCCGATCGCGTCAGACTGCGCTTCGCCGACGGCAGTGTCGGCGCCAAGATCGAGGAGCCCGATTGAGCGAGAAACCCGACAGCTACGAGGCCGCGGTCGAGCGGCTGGAGCAGATCATCGACCGCCTCGACTCTGGCCAAGCCGGCCTGCGCGAGACGCTCGACCTCTGCCGCGAGGGCCGCGACCTGGTCACCTACTGCACAGCAGAGCTTGATGCGGTCGGCGAGGGCCTCAAGGAGCTTCGCCTCGACGAGCTGGCCACCAAGCTCGCCTCCTCGGCCGAGCCGGACGCATCCTAATCAGGCTTCTCTGACCCGGTTGATCTCGGCTTCGAGCCGGCGCCGGCCGGCCGCTATCTCGTCCGCTCCCCAGCGTGCGATGACCGGCTCTCCGGCGCGCTCGAGGAAGACGTAAACGACCTCGACCTCCTGCACGCTGCGTGCCTCGGCGACCGCCAGCGCGTAGATCGCCTGCTGGATCTCGTAGCGGGCGGCGAGCTCGCTGACCTCCGCGCCATCGATCCTGTCGGTCTTGTAGTCGACGATCAGCGGTGGCGCTCCCCGCTGCTCCACCAGCAGGTCGATCGAGCCACGCAGGACGGTCTCGGCGACTTCGATCAGCAGCGGCACCTCGGCGCGGCTGCTCTCCGCGTTGAGTATCCGTTTGGCGAAGAAGTCGGAGTCGAGCCAGGCTTGGAACGGCGTCAGCAGAGCGTCCTCGGCGAGATCGTCGCCCCCGCTGACTTCCGCTGACGCGAGTATGCGGCGAACGAGCTCCGTGGCCGGCACCTGCCAGTCGTTGGCCTGACTCCACTCCAGCAGCGCGTGGACGGCCCTGCCCCGCGCGATGCCTCCTCCGGGCGCCCCATCGTCGTCCCCGGCTCGTTCACGGAGGGCCTGGTCGCTGTCGACGAGTCGTTCTTCCGATCCCTCGCCGTGGGTGGAGATCGCGGTGTAGGAGAGCGGCCGTCGCGCCGCCCTGGCCTGTCTCCGCTCGACCAGCGGCGCCGGTCCCGTGCCGATCTCTCGCGCCGGGTCCAGCTCCCTGCGCACGACGGTCAGTGCCTCCGCCCGCTCAACCGAAGCGAGGTTTACGCGGACGGCGATCTGGGAGGGCCCGAATGTCACCTGCAGCCCTGGCCTCGGCTCCGCGGCGGCGATCTCAACGCTCGAGTCGCGCTCGCGGTCGATCTCGAGCCCGGCGACGATCCGCTCGATCACGGCTTTGCCGTGAGTGTCCTGGGACGGGGGAGAGGGGCGGACCACGCCGCTCAGCAGCAGCCGCTCGCGCGCCCGCGTCGCCCCGACGTGAAAGAGCCGCAGCTCCTCCTCGGCTTCCCGCTTCTGCGCCTCCTCGCTGAGCTCTCGCTGCGCGTAGAGGTTGATCCCCCGGGCGCCGAGCCGGCGCAGTTGCATCCCCACCCGCGGCGCCTCGGGCTCGCGGCCGAGGGTGAGCAGCGGCGTGCGGGCGGCGGGGAGGAGACCGCGCGAAAGGTGGGGGATCGCCACCACGTCGAACTCGAGGCCCTTGGCGCTGTGGATGGTCATGATCCGCACGCCGTCGTGGCCCTCGACGGCTGTCGCCGCCTGCGCGTCGGCGTCGGCATCGGCGCGGGCGGCGAGGAAGTCGAGCAGACCACGCAGGTCGCGACCCTCGGCGGCCTCGAAATCGGCGGCGAGGCGCATCAGCTTGCGCACGTTGGCAAAGCGGGCCTCGCCGGCGGGGCGCATCAGCACCGCGAGGTCGTAGCCGGTCTCGGTCACCGCGGCGTCGATCAGGCCGGCGAGGGAGAGCGAAGTGGCGCGGCGGCGCAGCCCGGCGAGCGTCTCCGCGAACCCGCGCAGCAGCGTTTGCTCGGCCGCGGGGATCTGCTCGAGGCGGGCGGGGTCAGCGCGCTCGTCCTCGCCCAGTCCCGCCACATGCTCGACGGTTGGCCAGATGTGGCGGCCCCGGCCCGTCGCGGCCCGCAGCAGCCAGAGCGTGTCAGGTGCCACCCCGCAGGCCGGCGATGCGAGCGTCCCTAGCAACGCTTGGTCATCGAGCGGGTTGGCGATCGTCGCCAGCAGCGCGCAGACGTCGGCAACCTGCTGTTGGGACCAGTAGCCGCGACCGCCGACCACGTAGGGGCGCAGGCCGGCACGTTCCAGGGAGTCCTCATGGGCATCGAGGCGGGTGAAGGCGCGCAGCAAGACGACCATCGCGCCGCGATCGACTCCCTGGTCGGCCAGCTCGCGCAGCCGCGAGGCGAGGAAGCGCGCCTCGGCCAGCTGGTTGGCCGGCGTGCGGGCGTCGGTCGCCGGGTCAAGCTGGATCTCATCGCCATCCCAGCCGTCGCGGCCGGTGAGCAGCATCTCCACCGCCGGGCCCTCTCCCGGTGGCTGGGGGTGGGCGGGAAGAGCGCCGACCCGCAGCGGCGTGTAGTCGTCGAGCAGCCGTTCTCCGAGCGCGTTGACGGCGCCGGTCACCTCGGGGCGAGAGCGGAAGTTGCCGCTCAGGGGGATGGTTTCGCCGCTGGTGCTTGCCTCGATTGCCCGCCGCCGTTCGCGGAACACGTCGAGGTCGGCATGTCGGAAGCCGTAGATCGACTGCAGCTCGTCGCCGACCACCATCAGCTGGCCCTGCGGCCCCCGCAGGGCTTCGATCAGGCGCAGTTGCAGGCGGTTGGTGTCCTGAAACTCGTCGACCAGGAGGTGGCTGAACCTGGCCCGGTAGGCGGCTCCCGTCTCGGTCCGCTCCAGCAGCCGCGCCGCCAGCAGCTGCAGGTCCTCGAAGTCGATGCCGGCGCGCCGTTCCTTGGCGACGCGGAAACGCGCCGAGAACAGCTGCAGGAGCTCGGCGACGTGCCGGTAGGCGAGGCCGCCCTCGCCGGCCTCCGCGACGCGGCCCAGCGCCGTCTCGATCGCCTCCCTGTAGGCCGCCATCGGCTTCGCCTTGCTTTTGGTTCGCAGCGACGCCATCTCGTCGAGGCTCGGCTGCTCGCCGGCGTCGCCGAGGACGCCCAGCGCCCGCTCGACCAGCTCGTGGTTGGCGCTGCCGGGCTTCAGCTCCCCGAGCGTCTCCGCGGCAACTGCAGCGGCATCGCGAAGCGCCCCAGCCGCGTCGGCCGGGGGCGGCTCCGGCAGCCGGGGCTCGGCCTCACCGCGGCTGCGCAGCTCGCTGTGCACGCCGAGCACGATCCCGCGCAGCCCGCCGATGTCGAATGCCGCGACCGTGTTCTCGCGGGCGCGCTCATCCACCGCCAGGAAGGACTCGAGCGCCTCGTCGAAGGCCTCGGCGGCTGCTCGCTCGGTCTCTGGAGCGTCGAGCACGCGGAACCTGGGATCGATGCCGACCGCGACCGGGTGAGCGGAGAGCAGGCGGTTGCAGAACCCGTGGATCGTCGTTATCCAGGCGCTGCCGAGCCCCGGCAGCAGCGCCCGGGCGCGCGCCGATCCCGTTTCCGCCCGGCTCTCGATCTCGGCTCGGATCCGCTGGCGCAGCTCGGCCGCAGCCTTGTCGGTGAAGGTGAAGGCGAGGACGCTGTCCGGCGAGATGCCCTGCTCGCAGACCAGCCGGCAGTAGCGATCCACCATCACGCCGGTCTTGCCGGTTCCGGCGCCCGCCTCGACCAGGACCTCGGCGCCGCTCGCCTCGATCGCCGCTCGCTGCTCCTGCGTCGGCTGACGCTCGCTCATCGCTCGTCTTCCTCGTCGTCGATTGGCTCGACCGGGGCGCGGTCGCGACGGCAGATCGGCGCAAAGTCGCAGAACGGCGGGCAGATGCCGTGGTCGCGCAGGCCGGGTCGGGGGCCGGGATCGCGGTCGATCTCGCCGGCTCGCATCCGCCGCACGATCTCGCCCGCCCGGCGCCGGGTGTCGGCGAGCGCCTCGTCGAACTCCTCGTCAGTGACCTTGTCGGTCTTGGCGAGCCGGTACCCGGCAAGGTCGGCTGCGGCATCCTCGAGCACGATCCCCCGTGGCCGCCGCTCCGAGGTGCCGCGCAGCGGGTGGTAAAGGCCACCGATCGCCTCCGCCCCCCAGAGCTCGGCGACGGCGATTGTGTAGAGCTGCAGCTGCAGCTTTGCCTCCTCCTCGAGCTTTTCTCGCGCCGAGACCTTGCTGGAGAGCTTGTAGTCGAGGACGAGGGCGCGCCCGTCGGCCGCCCGGTCGATCCGGTCGATTGCTCCGTGCAGGCGCCAGCCGTCGATCTCGAGGACGGGTCGCTCGACCTCCTCGGACTCGGAGAATTCCGCCTCCAGCAGCCAGGGCTCGAAGCCCCCGGTCTCCCGCTCCGCCTCCTCGGCGAGGAAGCGGGCGAGCAGACCCTTGATGCGCGCCAGCATCGCCCGCTCGGCCGGATGCTCGCCGAGCTCTCTCGCCGTCGCGATCGCGTCGACCAGCTCGTCGCCGCGAGCGATCCAGGCGCTTAGAGAAGTGGGCCGGGGAAGCGCGTCGCCCCCGGGTCGCTTCTTATAAAGGGAGTCGAGAGCGGCGTGGACGATGCCGCCCTGCACGAGTGGGTCGGGAGGCGGGTCAAGTGGATTGGGAGACAGCTCGTGCGAGACGAACCAGCGGTAGGAGCAGACGTCGAAGCCCTCCAGGGTGGTGCCGCCGTAGGCGTGGACATCGCTGAGCGCGGCGATCACCGCCGGGTTGGAGAGCGGCCCCGGCGCCCGCGTGGCGGCCTCCGCCTCGCGAGCGCCCGCCAGGCGGGCCCTGATCCGCTCGGCTGTCGCGTCATCGGTACCGGCGACCTCGAGGGGCTGCTCCGGGCTCGCGTTCGCGCCCCGTGCGGCGATTGCCCGGGCCAGCTCGGTCTCCGAGGGCGCGTCGGCAACCCGGTGGACGACCTCGGCAAGGCCGCGGCCGCGAATCTCGCGCTCGCTCGGCTCCAGCATCTGCCCGACGTCGGCGAGGAAGGGGGAGGGAGCCTCGGCAGCGCCGTTCTCGTCGCTGTCGCGGTAGGAGAGGAAGAGCCGCCGTTTTGGCAGCGCCAGGCAGGCGTGGAACAGGTAGCGCTCCTCGGCCTCGTTGTCGTGGCGTGGCAGCAGGCCCAGCGATGCGCGCTGACGTTCGGTGAGGAACGGGTCCGCCTGCCCCGCGCCACGCGGGAACTCCCCGTCCTGCAGCGAGGCGACAAAGACGTTGTCGAAGCGCGCCGCGCGCACGCGTCGGGGGTCGGTGATCCTGACCCGGTCCTCGACCGGCCCGCTCCAGACCCGCACCGGGATTGCGGCCAGCGCCTGGGCGATCGATTCGGGCAGCGGCGCCAGGCCGTCGTACTCCGCCCGCTCGGCCATCGCAGTGGCGATCGCCCGGGCGGTGCGCGCCTCGAGCTCGGAGCTCACGCGACTGGCCATCGCCGCCGCCAGCGCTCCGACCGCCGCGGCCAGGTCCCCCGGCCGGCCGGCCGTCTCGCGTATCCGGGCGACGTCCTCCGGCGGCTCCCCGTGCTTCTCCTCCCAGAGTTGCAGCGCTGCCGCCGCGGTCTGGACCCGATTGCGGCGGAGCTTGCGCTCAAACCAGTCGACCCGTCCCGGCGGCGTGCCCGAAGGACCGCGTAGGTAGCGCAGCAGATCCGCCGCCCGCCCGGTCTCCAGCACGGCGTCCAGCAACGCCGTCAACGATCCGCCCACCGAGGTGGTCGCCACCCGGACCTCGGCCTCGAGCGCCGTCGGGACCCCGTAGGACTCGAGGATCGAGGCGATCAGCGGCCCACGCCGTCCCGGGTCGCGGACGACGATCGCGATCTGCTCCGGATCGGTCCCCGCGGCGAGCAGGCGCGCCACCTCGCCGGCTATCGCCTCGGCCTCGCCTCGCTCGCCGGCGGAGCGCAGGAAGACCAGGCTCTCATCGCAGGGTAGGCGCTCCGGCTCGGCTGCGCCAAAGCTTCGCTCGAGGTGGAAAAGAAGCGGCGAGTCCGTGTTGCCTGGGTCGGCCGGGGTGTTCTCGGTTGAGTCGACCCCGATTCCCTCGAGTGATTCGAGCAGCCGGGCGTTTCGGGCCTCGAGCGCGGCGTGGCCCTTTTCATAGGGCAGCGCCACGGTCACCTCGGTGGCCGCCGCGAGCCCGCGGATCAGGTCGAGCTGGTTGGGGGTCAGGTCGTCGAGGCCGTAGAGAAAGATCGGCCGCCGCCAGAAGTCGTTCCCGGCTTTCAGCAGGCCGATCGCCTCGCGAGCGATTCCGTGGGCGTCGACCAGCCCGAGGCCGTCGCGCACCCGCGTGTAGCCGGCGAAAAGGGTCGCGATGTCGCCGAGGTAGGCCGAGCCCTCGAGGGTCCCGGCCGCCGCTTCGACGTCCGCCGGCTCGAGCCCCGCTCCCTGCAGCTCGTCGAAGAGGCGCTCCAGGGCCAGCGGAAAGCCGGGCTGGAGGGCCGAGCCGCGCAGCGGGCCCAATTGCGAGCGCTGCTTGGTGACCGCTGCCGCGACGGCGCCGATCCGCTGCGCTGGGGTGAGGGTCACGCCCGGGGGCGCCCCTCCCGCCGTGGCGAGTGCTCCGAAGAGGCCGCCGAAGGTCATCACGTTGGCACCTAGGACCGCGCCGCTTGCACAAAGCTCGCGCTCAAAGGCGTAGACGTCGTCAAGAGTGGGGACGACGAGGACGGGATCACGGTCGAGCACGTCAATGAGGCCGAGCCGAATTCGGCCGGCCCGGCCCGAGTTCGGAGGTCCCTGGATCAGCTTGAGAGGCACGCCTCTCACCCTATGTCCGCCCCCGGCGCGTACCCACCGCAAACTGCGGCTTCCCAGCACCATTTTGGCGTCTACCGCCCCCTCTAAATTCCTCCGCAGATGGCACTCTGCTTCGTAGACCCAGCCGACGCGATCCGCGCGATCTCAGACTCGATCGGCCGCGAGGCGCGCCGCCAGCTCCTCGGCGAGGCGGTGCGCTCCTGGGTCGACGAGATCCCCGACCAGGAGCTGGAGACCCACTACGCCAAGGCCCTCTCCGAGCTCGACGAGCACGACCTCTCGATGCTCGCCGCCTGGCACGGCTCGCTCGAGGTCGGCCACCCGGTCCCCAACCGCGACTTCCTCATGGGCGCCTTCGGCTCCCTCGGCGAGAACCGCCGCGAGGCGATGAAGCTGGCCGCCGGCTTCCGCGGCGAGGAGGCCGTCGACGCCGGAGTAACTGAGGAGGACGCCCTGGAGCTAGTCCTCAGCCTGCTCTCCCCGCCGCGCCAGATGGAGCTAGCCCTGGAGGCCGTAGAGCTCTACATCTGGGACCGCGCCGGCAGCGATAATTAGCGTCTGTTCCTCCACCGCCATCTAGTCCGACTGCGTAGCACGGTTGATCCAGCGACCTGGGAACGCATTCCGCTGACGGACGCGGAGCAGTCCCTGGCGCAGATTGCGGACTGGGGTCCCGCGGAGGACTGGGCGGAGTGGGGCAACGCAGCGAGCAATCGAATCTCACGTTTCAGAGCTCGTTTGCGTTGAAGTGGGGATGAGCAGGAGAGACATCACTTTTGCTTCGGGCGTCGACCGATGCGCGACTTGGCTGTACCCGGCCGTGGGCGCTGCGGCCAAATCGCCAGTCGTGGTCATGGCCCACGGTCTGTCCGGAACCAGGCGTGACCGGCTTGGTCCGTTCGCAGAGCGCTTCGCGGAGGCGGGGTGCGTGGCGCTCGTCTTTGACCACCGCGGTTTTGGCGACAGCGGGGGAGAGCCGGATCTCTTCGAGCCCGAACGCCAGCTTGAAGACTGGGGTGCGGCGATCGCGTTCGCTCGTTCGCTGCCGGAGGTGGATGCGAGTCGGGTCGCGACCTTTGGCTCCTCGATGGGCGGGGGCAACGCCCTCGCCGCTGCCGCTGCCGACCCTGGGGTCGCGGCCGCGATCAGCCAGGTGCCCTTCCTCGACATCGTGCGCCAGGCGCATCGCTCTTCGCCGTTGGTCTCCGCGCAAGCGCTTGCGGCGGCGGCGCGAGGCAAATACCTCCCTGCGGTAGGCCAGCCCGACAAGCCCGCGTTCATCAACGCGCCCGGTGGGGAGGAGGGCTGGCGGCGCGTCGTTGCGACCGGCGAGGACTCGCGCTGGCGCAACCGTGTCTCAAGTCGCTGGCTACTCGGCCGTCCCTACCGCCCCGCCCGCCACGCGGCCGGCCTGCACTGCCCGTGGCTCGTCTGCGTCGGCGAGGCCGATCGCGTCGCCAAGCCTGGCCCCGCGATCGCCGCCGCCCGGCGAGCCCCCAAAGGGGAGCTACGGACCTACCCAGGCGTCGATCACTTCGACATCTACGACGGCCCCGAGCACGAGGCGGTCGTCGCCGACGAGCTCGACTTCCTGCGTCGCCACCTGCTCTAGCAAGCGAGCGCGGCGCGGATCTCGGGAATCGCCTGCTCGTTGTCCTGGAAATGGACCGCGTTGAGGCCCGCCTTGCGGGCGCCTTCGATGTTGACGAGAACGTCGTCGACGAAGAGGCAGTCCGCGCCGGATCGTCCGATCCGCTCCAGGGTCAGCTCGTAGATCTTCGATTCGGGCTTGCGACAGCCGACGAAGCCCGAGTCGACCACAGTCTCGAAGATCTCGTCGACGGGGAGCATCGAGCGCCAGAACGGCTCCCACTCGCGCACGTTGTTGGTTAGCATCGCCATCTGGAAGCCCTCCGCTTTCAGATCTCGCATCAGCTCGATCATCGCCGGATTAGGTTCGAGCGCCTCGAAGTAGATCTCTTTGAAGCGGCGCATCTCGGGCCGGTGGCCGAGCAGCGGCTCGAGGCTGTCGGTGAGGATCTCGAGGAAGGCGACCTCGGTGATCTCACCGCGCTCCATTTCGAAGAGTGGGTTCTCGCCGTTGGCCTCCGTTGCCGCCTGCATCGCCTTACCGAGGGTTTCGGTCGTGATCCCCGTCTGGTCCTGGAAGGCCATAAAGGACTGGATCAGCGGCGTCGTCAGCACGCCGCCGAAGTCGCAGACGACCGCCTCGACGGCGGAATCAGCCATCGTTGCGCACGATCTCGTAGTGGCCGAGCCCCTCGCGGCCTTCGAGCGCCCAGCGGAAGAAGGCGATCTCCGCCCGCAGCCCCGGGTGGCTCACCGAGCTGGCGCTGATCAGGGTCCCGGCGCCGCGCAGCGGCTGTCCCTCCTCGCCGTCGAGCCAGAGCTCCAGCGTCGCCCGCCGCTGTACCCCGTCGGGCCCGTACTCGGTCGAGAGCAGCGTCTCGGAGACCTCGACCGGAGCGCCATCGGGCCCGCAGAGGACGGTGGCGACCGCCTCGTCGCCGTGCCCGCCGGCGCGATCCGGGCGCACCGCGCTCAAGGCCAACAGCCCTCCGTCGGAGAAGGCGATCCCAATCGACCGCCGCACAATCTGCTCGTCGCCACTCATCGGAGGCGCGAGCCTAGCCGAGTACCATGTACCGATGCCCGACAACGACACCGCAGTGCTCACCGAAGACGACGTCATCGAGGCCCTCGAGGAGGTCATCGACCCCGAGCTGGGGCTCGACTTCGTCTCCCTTGGCCTCGTCTACGACGTAGAGATCGACAAGGAAGAGGTCTTCGTCACCTTCACGCTGACCACCCCCGCCTGCCCGATCGGCCCCCAGGTCTCCGAGCAGATGAAGGAGTTCGTCGGCGACCTCCCCGGAGTCTCGGCCGTACACCCAAAGATGATCTTCGATCCACCCTGGTCTCCGGAGATGATGACCGACGACGCCAAGTTCGCACTCGGCTTCTAGCCAGGTTGCGGGGTCATAGGGGATAGGGGTGGCGGAGCAGGTACCTGCCGTCTGCGACGTGCTCGACACCATCGAGCATCGTGATTGGCTACGCCTCAGGCGGTTGCTCGACCCGGAGGTCCATTGGACAACTGCCGTGGAGGAGCACCTACATGGTCCTGACGAAGTAGTGGCTTGTCTTTCTGAAGATCCTCCGCCCGCACCTCCGGCGTATCACGAGGTGCGGGATGGACGTATCACCCGTTGGATCGATACGCCGGGATAGCGTCTTAGGCCTTGCGCTTACTTTTCTTCCCGGCTGGCTTCCTCGAGGGCGCCTTTATCTCCTCGCCGTGCTCGGAGCCGAAGACCAGGATCGCGGCGCTGGTCGCGATGTGCTCGCCACCGTCGGCGCATTCCGCCCGTCGTGTGGCGGATTCAGTCTCGATCCTGAGGAAGTCCTCAACGAAGGCATCGGCCAGTTTCTCGGCGTCTTCACAGCCTTGCCTGTCCAGATCGGCAGGGGTCCAGCTGGTGTGCCAATCGTCACGCGCGTAGAACTTGCCCGACTTGAGTGAAGCGCCTACGTCTTTGTCGATCGCCTCCAGGATGTCGTTGCCGATGATCTGCTGGCCCGATTTCGGGATGTGCTTCGCCATGCCCGAGGGGACGAAGGCTCGCTCGACAGCGCGGTAGTAGTGCTCGACGGCACCTCGACGCGGCTCGGTGCCGGTCAGTTCGATCAGCTCGAAGTCGAAGAGGACTTTGACGTGATAGCTGACCTGGCTCAGGCCCTCGCCCAGCTCCTTTTCAAGTTCCCTGGGGCTCCAGGGCCGCTCGTTCATGTGGGCAAGGATCTCAACCCGAAGGGGGTGACTGAGGCCCTTGATCAGCCTCTGGTTCAGCGATTCCTCCTGCTTCCCCTCCTTTCCTTTCGCCACTCGGTCTGTCGATTTCTTCTTTGCTGACAACGCCTGCTCCTCTCATCTATTCGGCCACCCGGTACCTCGAACTCTCTAGATCGGTATAGGCCTGTCGTTTGAAAAGAAAAATAGCCGCAAACGCGCCAGAAGGTAATCACCTTTCCTGATTGCTTTAATCTTCTCTAACTAATCAAAGATTCCAGTTAAGGGAAAAGGGGGTGACTGCGATGACGATCACGCCGTGTCCGACGGTGGCTCCGCTGCTGTCTTCCTTCAAGAACCGATGAGCACGAAGAAGGGCAGGGCTTGACGGGCTGACGAAGCCAAGCCCTGCCCTGTCTTCAACTGGAAAGCCGCGGGTCGTCCGCGTCGATCTCTTCGGCGGTGCCGTCGAAGTCATAGCTGCGGTGGGCGCGCCCGTTGCCTGCCATGCCGCCTACGCTCGAGACGCCGGCTACTACGAAGCGCCGGCCGGCGTAGCGGCGCAGCAGACGTCTGACTATCGCTCGGGTTGGCGGGATCAGAAAGATCAGGCCGAAGATGTCGGTGACGAAGCCCGGAGTGAGCAGGAGGGTGCCGCCGATCGCGATCAGCAGGCCGTCGGCGACCTCGCGGCCGGGGAAGCGCCCCTCGCTGAGGGCGGCGTTGAAGCGCCGCCAGGCGCCGCGGCCCTGGTGGCGCAGCAGCAGAGAGCCGAGCAGGGCGTCGGCGAGCAGCAGGGCAATCGTGGGGACGACGCCGATCAGCGAGCCGATCTGGATGATCACGTACAGCTCGACGATCGGCACGACGATGAAGAGGGCGATAAGGATGGCCACGGTCCAAGCCTAGCCAGCTGCCACCGCGGGCTGGCTCAGGCGGGCGCTGCGGCAGCT
>Ga0207641_10001842_pt1 | contig 20372 bp, 36 predicted proteins | sample KBSSwiS62_FD_184306 | JGI IMG/M metagenome (GOLD analysis project Ga0207641, IMG submission 184306) | Switchgrass rhizosphere microbial communities from Kellogg Biological Station, Michigan, USA - KBS Switchgrass S6-2 (SPAdes) (version 2) | ecosystem: Host-associated > Plants > Roots >... | reverse complement strand
CCATTTACGCTCGCGACGCTTTTACGCATAGTGGAGGCACTCAGCACCTTCGAGGAGGCTCATGAAACCAATCAGAGTTATAGCCGTAGTTATTGTCCTGAGTGTGAGCGTGCTTGCACTCCCGTACGCACCTAAACAACCGAGACCTTGCGACGTGGTTCCTACGTTCGTCACGGTGCTTCTGGACTTGCTGGGCCTGTCGACACCGTTGAATGAATGCTCGCAGTAATTGCTCACCCTGAGCACCAGGTTAAATGCAGGCTTTTTTCGGCTCGCGTGTTGTTTTTACGAGCAGGGAATTGTCCAGCCCTGTCTTCACGCTGGCCATGACTTCCAGAATCGCCGATGGCACGTGGATCAGCGGCAACGGTTGACTTTCGACACCCTGAGTGAAACCATTTATTCGTCGAGCGGATCGGTTTCGCCCGCAAACTTTGTGGGTCTTCCACTTCTTGCGCATTTATTCATCCTTCATCATAGGAAGTTGTTTTGTGCATTCGGCACTCTCGAAGGGGGTCCATGACACCTATAAGCGCGGCCAAGAAACTCGGGAAATTCGACCCCAAGACTTTCCTTTCGACTATCGACGGCGGTAGGAAAGTCGCAACTTTTGCCGAGAAGAAGATGATCTTTGCTCAGGGTGACTCATCCGACGCTGTTTTTTATATACAAAAAGGCAAGGTAAAGCTCTCCGTTGTATCCGAGAGCGGGAGGGAAGCCACAATCGGCATTCTAAACGAGGGTTCCTTCTTCGGAGAAAGTTGTCTTACAGGACAGCCTCTCCGTCTGTGCTCCGCAACCGCAATGACCGATTGCACTGTAATGCGAATCAAGAAGAAATCCATGATGGAAGTGCTTCATCGGGAACACGCGTTTTCCGACATGTTCGTGGCATATTTGCTGACACGGAACATTCGATACGAGGAGGATTTGGTTGACCAGCTCTTCAATTCCAGCGAGAAACGGCTTGCTCGCGTTCTTCTCCTGCTTGCTCACTTCGGCAAGGACGGAAAGCCCGAATCTGTAATCCCCAAAATCAGTCAGGAAGTTTTAGCGGAGATGGTGGGCACAACTCGCTCGAGGGTGAGTTTCTTCATGAACAGGTTCAGGAAGCTGGGTTTCATTGATTATCGCGGTGGCGATGCATTGCAGGTTCACAGTTCACTTCTCAACATAGTTCTTCACGACTAGAGGTTCATTCCGAAAAGTGCGACTGCGCTCTCGCGCAGACATTGCCACCATTCGGCTTCGCCATTTCTACGAGCATCTCTTTGGCCTCCGAGAGTTGGTCGCCCAGAGGTTCTGAGACGCCGGGTTAATCCTCAAGGCGAAGTTCCTTAAGCTCGCTTCGGATCAGACGCTACGGACACGCGGTCGCCGTTTTGGCTTCCTTGCCTGCCAAAAGTACACGACGAAACCCACGAGTCTGTCGTTGCCAGGATCTGCTATGTGACGTATCGAAGCAACAACTTACATGGGTGGTGCCGATGGGCCACTCAAATGCCCCGAAGAGTATTGAGTGAGCATCCTTCTCCTCTTTCAGGTTCCCTGAACTAAGTCAGCCCATCTGAAGTTCTCTTTCTTAGCAAACCCAACCTTAGGAGGTTGCCATGTTTGCACGCAATGTCTCGATTCATCTGAAATCCAATATGTTTTCCGATTACACGCGAGCTTTTGAGAAGAACGTCCTTCCTTTGCTTCGTCAACAGAAGGGCTTTAGGGACGAAATCACATTGTCAAATCCGGGCAGCGTGGATGTTATTGCCGTCAGTTTGTGGGACACCAGAGCCAATGCAGAAGCTTACAACACCAATACCTACCCAGAAGTGTTGAGAACACTTGCACGAATGATCGATGGAACGCCCCAGGTTCAGACATTTGAGGCGGTTACTTCGACCTTCCATAACGTCGCCGTAGCAGCGTAGGTCTGTAAACATGTCACGCGGGTGGACGGTTTAACCCCGTCTCCCCGAGTGACAATTGCCTAGCTCGTCGTCGCCACGAACTTTCGGCAGTTGCGCCGTCGGGTTGTTGGGTTTTCAGGAAGCCGCGTACCCCATGCATCCGAATGCAATCCTGTACGAAAGTCGTCAACTCTACAATGTGAGTGACCGTCTCGACCTGCTGGCGGAACAACATCCCCTCGTTTCAGACGCACTCAGCTGCATCGCGGGAAGCATTCGTAACACGGCCACGCTTCTGGAACTGGTAGTCGCGATCAAAATGGCGACGCCCTCCGGCTTGGATCCAGCAAATGCCTGAGTTGTACGCCGTCTTTGCGATTCCGATTCGCCTGCCGCATCACACTAAAGTCCACCTGCATGGCACCCTCACGTCACGCGGTATTCCTGTCCGTGGGTGAAATGGGGACGTTTCGACAGCCATGGCAGAGAGGTCCTGTCCGGCGACTTTTTATTGCAAAAGTCCCTTTCATCAGGGAGCGGAGACCGGCGCTTTCGGAGGAAACGGAAACGTGGATTCATGGACAGTACCGCATGTTGGGCATGTGACATGGGCGTTCAGTTCCATTTGTTCTTGGTTGTGGCCGGGCCATCCCTTCCAGGAATGCTGTAAACGTTGGACCGCAGTCCTTGCAGAGGTTGGCAGTGTTCTCGTCGGTCATAGTTGTTCTCTCAGAGACGCCAAACCGGTTGAGTGCAACAAGCAGAGCGATGGGTGGAAAGCTGCTTGATTGTTGTAAACACGCGGATACACGAACTACTCGGAAATGGCCACCCCGGCTAGAGTAGGTGGTCCTGGGCCGCTTCAGGACGGGACGGGGAGTCGAAGTGAATCATCGGTACACGGGAGTGCTTTGAGAAACCGCTGGCCGTATGCCGTCAGAGGTATGCGAATGAAGATTAACTATTTCCGGTGAAGGAATTCGTGAGTAGGCGATTCCGCTCTCAAGGCCTCGTGCAGCTGAATTTTCCCTCGCGTCCCTCGCTGCTCTCTTCGCAGACGTATCAACTCCGATGCCTGTGACCAGATCATCAACCCGAACACACCGGAAAAAAATAGGAAGATCAGGACTACTTGCGGATTATTGTAAGCTGACTCAAGTATATAACCCAAACTAAGTGTCATGGCCCGGCCTCAGCCCTGAGGCAAATTACAGTTCTCTACCTGAACATAACTCTCTCATTTGGCAGGACCATACGTCTGGTCAAAATTGAACAGTCCCGCAGCGTGAACCAAGTCCAGCTGCTCCCAAAGGGCGGGAACCGCTCTAGAAGTCCGAAAAAGAAGGCGCTCAAAGCCAACGCTGCGTAGTTCGCACCCATTATTTTCTCAGGAAAGCGAACTGTTTTGTGGTGCCCACCATCCTAAGCGATGAATGGATAAAAGAGACCTCGGAACGCTGCAATCATGGCGACGAACACTTGACCACGCGCTACGGGAAACTGACGGAAAGCGCACTTTTGCCACGGAGCTTCAGGGTATCTATCTCGAAGGTCTGCTGGAGGCTATTACGCGCACAATCGCGAGAATTGAGCGCGACGCGCAGGCGGGCCTGAGTCGCTCTTGCCATAGCACCGCAAGATTTGCCAGAACACGCTCGGCCAAGTCCCTTTCCTCCTCGGTCTCCTGAAGCTTGGGAAGCTTCCACAATCGTCGTTCGCCGCGTGCTCCACAAGATGTACCCCACAACCTGCCGCCGTGCCCTTAGGGCAGCGAGTCTCCTTGTGTTTCTTTTCGCGACAGTCGAATCGCCAAGGAGGTTCGATGGCCTTTTCGGTTCCTATACCTTCGATGTTCCTTGGGAATTGAGGCTGACAATTCCCTCCTTGCCGACTGTATAAAAGTGGCTGAGGAATCCATTAGAAGAGGACAATCACTCCCCGTTCGCCACTTCGCTTTCACGACGGTCAAATTGCCGCTGCATATGTTCTTGGGTGTCATCCGCGACATCGGGGAGCGGCGTGAGCCAATTGAAACTTGTGAAAGCGTCCCTCGTACGTTGGATCATTGGGTGCACTTCGACAACCTTCGCAGGGTGAGCATTCCCGAGCGTGCCTTTCCAGTAAGGGTCCATGTCGAAAATGCCGGTACTCTTCCTTGGCGCTGTCAGCGGCTAGCCCATGCGCGAGAGCGGTTTTGCGACTTAAACACGGGGAGTGGCGTGCGCATCCCTTTGGCAATTCGTTCCTTTTCTTCCAAAAGGCTGTCTACTTCTGCGACTAAGGCCATCAATTTCTTGGAGTCCATTTCAACGGATGCGAGTGCGCAGATGTCCATCCAAGGTTCGCGTGGTTCCATTTTGAGTTCCTCCGCTTAAGCGAAGAACAGTAGCACCGGCCTTTTCCGAAGAATGTTCAATTCTGCACAGTTGGCGGCCCTTGAGAATGATCCACTACAACTGTTCGAAAAACCACACATCCTGCCGCCGCGCCCCGAACGGGCGACGACTCTTTGTGCAGTCCGCACGATAGGAGTCCGTTATGGCGGATCAACGCGCACCAACATTCGGTCTCCACGATTGGGAACCCCTCTATGTCGCCGCCGTCCTGGAGAGCGACAACACGCTGCTTGGGGACCGCATCAGGAAGGTTGAGAAGGAACTAAAATCTCGACTGTCCGTCCTCACGATAGGTCCGGCTCACGCAGCAGAACGAAAAGCAGTTCAAGATACTCTTCGCGCATTGGCCGTCCTCAAAGCAGAACGACTCGGCAACACCTCATAAGAGACTCTAGGACGTTTAGCATGGTGAGCTAGAGGGCTGAGCACATCATGGCTGAGACTGATCGCCGCTGGCCGGTGAAGGAGAAAAAAGTCAAATGAAGGTAGTGTGCAATTTTGAACAGACCCGTCTTCTCGGTCGTTAGTATTCTTTCGGTGAAGCCAAACGCTGTCTTCTACAGACGCGGGCTTCGCTCCGATACGCCCCTCTGACCAAGGGGCTTTTTCTTATCCGCGAACCGCCGATTGTCTTCCTGCGCGATTGGTGATCCAATACGAGCATCCACACATCTTGCCGCGAGCCCCACTCTGGGCAACGACCTTCTGTGCGTAAACGTCCTCTAGGAGGCCGAAATGACCAGCCAACGTTCGCCCATTCCTGCCCGATTCCCTTGGGAAAAATTGTATGTAGGTACAGTGCTGGAGGCTGACGCTGTGCGGAAGCCGGAGCGAATAAAGATCGCAGAAGAGACGCTTGTGGCGCGGTCGCTTGAGCTGAAGGATAACGCGGAACACGAAGAGGAATCCCAAGCTGTCGAAGACGCGCTGCGCATCTTGGCCGTCCTCAAGCGCGAGCGGTCAATGGCTAGTCGGACCAGATACGCCGCCGCTTGCTGCGTCTACTGCAACTCCCCTGCCTGCCAAGCCAGCGGGAACACCCGACGAGGAATTATCGTCCGATACGAGTGCGGGCCGACACACCTGCACTATGTTCGCTGTCCATATTGTGCAAGGGAGTTCGAGATCGAACTCAATGCGAAAAAAGTCTGGTTTGTTCAGCGTGACGGTTAGCTTACTTCATAGCGTCGAGGTGCGGCAGCTTACGGATGGCCTCCGAGTACCGGCGGCAGTGTGCGGCAAGTGACACTTAAGTGGGAGCCGACCTGAGCCGCCTCCCACTTCTGTAGCAGGGACTCTTGTTAAGCAGCTTTGCCGGGAGCCTTGCCTTCGAGGGCCTTCCCGGTGCCGACATTGACTTTGATCTGCTTGGGCTTGGCTTCTGCCTTCTTGGCAAGGCTGATCTTCAGCACGCCTTTGTCATAGTGGGCGCTCACTTGCCCGGTATCCACAGAGCTGGGAAGCGTGAACGAGCGGGTGAAGCTTCCGTACTGACGCTCTACGCGGCGGAAGTTCTCTTCCTTCTCTTCCTTCTCGATCTTGCGCTCGCCGTGGACGGTGAGGGTATTGTTATCGATGCGGACATCAATGTCGCTTTCCTCGATGCCCGGGACTTCAAGCTTCAAAGTGATAGTGTGCTCGTCCTCGTAGATGTCCACCGGCGGTGCGAAACTGGTGGTTGTCAACGCCTCTTCGGGGCCTTCGGGGTTATACGACTCACGAAAAAGACGGTTCATCCGGTTCATGCGATCTTGCATGGTGGAAAACTCGCGGAAAGGCTCCCAACGGGTCAATAGGGTCATAACGTAATTCCTCCTTCAGAGGGAAAAACTAAGAGGAAAAACTTCAGATGGGCTGACTTAGTTCAGAGGACCTGAAAGAGTAAGAAGAGGTAGCTTGCTCAATTACAATGCTAGGCTTGTGTCCCGCCGCTGTCAATCTGCCGCATCTGTTCGCAATGCGCTTCAGAGCCGGGATAGGAAATCAACCATGCGGCCCTTGAGTACACTCTTCTCCTTCTGAATCTCCTCGTGTTTCGCGAACGACGGTGGCGGGGGAGTTTCTCGTGCCACTAACAGTGCCCATTCTTGTCGAAGAGCTAATGCCTCCCTGTGTAGCTATCGATTGACCCCGAGTCTGCGACGGACTGACAGAGCAAGACAAGCGGATGAGGTCCAAGGACTCAGTCTTCCTTCGATGCCGTAACAGATTTTAACAAGGGCTCCACTTGCGGCCGGCGTGTTGAGGAACAAAACCCTGAAACGAAATCACGATGGGCGCAGATGGCCCGCGAACGCAAAAGGGTAAGGCAGTTCCTTAGCGAAGGCCGCTACATTGCCAATGTGGTCGATGGCAAGGCGAAGATTTACGGAAAACTTTCTCGAGAGCAAGTCACTCCTTGGCCGTAAGCAAACCGTGCCTGTTTGCCGCGCGGCTTCGTTCTCAGAATTTGCAAGGTTCGTTGGTCCCAAGCTCCGAGAAATCGCGGGGCGGGGCAGTGAGTGTCGGTCAGAGGTACAGCCGCGCCTGGGGAGATTTGTCGCATTCAGGAGATTTTTGGCCACCTAACCGCTGGCGCTGTTTTGTGTCATTCGTTGCTGGTCAGCAGACTATTCCCGCTACCTTAGCGAAAGGCAGCAGCACGGATTGCTCTGGACTAATCCTGGGCGATTTCACAAAGCTCGTGATTGGCATCTTCGGTCCCGCGCTCGACATCGTCGTGGATCGGTATTCGCTGAAGCGGCAGAACATGATCGAGGTGACCATTTTCGCGAACGTGGACTGGGGCCTCTTGTGAGCGCAAGCTTTCGGCGTTACGCCGGACGCACGCGACGTCTAGACAAGGAAGGGCATGGAAAAACTAGCTCTCGATGCGTGCGGCAAACTTTTCTCGATGCGGCAGGCCGCTGACATTCTCGGCCTTCCTTACCAGACGATTCGACGGTGGACAACGGAAGGACGTATCGACAGCATAAAGCTTGGAACGCGACGACTGGTCGCCGAGAGCACGCTGAAGAGATTCATTGCGGAAGGATGGCAGCAACGACGAGTGGTGTGATTGTCAGGTTTTTCACCAGCTCGCCGCCCGGGGCATGAGCTGCAGGGAGATCTTGCAGCGATGGAGGATTCCATCTCTGGAAACACCCCTGTGCAGGCTTGAGCCGGTGAAAATGCAAGGTGGCTGCGGCGTACTGAATCGGCCTTCAGTCACTGCGGCCGCCTTGTGTATTTACTGGCTAATTAATCGTTGGCCAGCAAAGCGGTGTGACACTCAAGTGGACCAGTAGGAAGCCGCTTCCTTTGCCCTGGCTGCGGAATCATGCTCTCGCTTGAGGACCGCCAATCGGCCAAGCGCATCTTCGACTGCTCCCACTTCGACTTCATTCCCGCGACTAGCGGTGAGCACAAGCAGCCTGTCCAATAGAGTCCCAACCGCGACATTCAGAAGTTCCCGTAGCCGGGAGCTGTCGGTTTCCAGTAAAGCCGCCATGTAGATTTCTTCCCAAGAAAAATGGAAGACAGTCGATGAGGGTCGGCCAGCCATATGTGCCTCCTTGCGGATGCTTGCGCGAGCAATTTCTCGGCAAAGCTTTTAGAGCCATTCGTCTCAAAAACTGAGGGGGTGAACGGTTGAGTCAAAGGGTCGGAACAGCGAGACTGGATGAGACCATACGACATTCTCCTGATCCTAGTCGGGATCTTTTGCGGCCATACTCTACGTTTTTGTGACGGCAAGATGTTGATGTTGGTGACTGTCACTTTTTGAAAGGACAGGCACGAGCTCGGGGATGCACCGGGAATTCCCCAAAGACTTAACAACGTCCTCGGCGGTGAATTTGCCCATGACCAGTGCCAGGTTGCGTTTGAGGGTTGTTTGCACTGGGCTTCGATCGATCCGCTGCACGTATTGCGCGGCGCGAGTACCACGAACCACTTTCACCACAAAATTAGTGTTCTTCATAGTCTCCTGTGTGGCCTCAAAGTTCCGCTGAGAAGGAGTCGCTGCAGGGGTGAGAAAGGGTAACGCAGATGCGACGTAACCGGTTTTCAACTGCGGGTGAGTCAGACCAGCCGATATTAGTTAGATGACATTCGGCCGAGGATTGGCTCAAAAAAGGCCGGTGTTTCGATCGACAATCCGGCAAGCCGAACGAGAGGTAAACTGGCTTCCATATGCGGAAACGCCTTATAACCCCAACCCCCGAGACTATTCGATCCCGCGGCGATGGCTGGCTGGATGTCGAGCGGGCGGCTGCTGCTGAGATCAGCTCGGAGGAAAAAGATTATCCGGTCGAGTCGGTGTTCGTTTCAGGAGAGACGCGGGGCTGGCGTGCCGCAGCACCGGGACCGCAAACGATTCGGCTTGTGTTTGACCAACCGCAAAGACTGAAAAAGATCTCTCTCGTGTTTGAAGAAAATGAAACAACACGCACGCAGGAGTTCGTTTTGCGTTGGTCTCCGGATGGTGGGAGCTCGTTTCGGGAAATCGTCCGCCAGCAGTGGAACTTCAGCCCTCCGGAGACAATACGCGAGGTCGAGGAGTATCAAGTTGAGCTTTCAAACGTCACCGTACTCGAATTGATCATCGTGCCGAATATAAGCGGCGGAACCGCTCGCGCCTCGCTCCAGCGTCTGCGCTTGTCTTGAGGCATAACCACGTTTTTCAAAAGGAACTGCCCAGCCCGCCAGTTCTCGCGGCGGGCAGTTTTCTGACATCAATAAATTAAAGAGGTCGAACGTTTTCCGCCTGGAGGCCTTTGGGACCCTTGGTGACGTCGAATTCGACAGTCTGTCCTTCTTGCAAGCTGCGGAAGCCGCCTGCCTGAATGGCGGAAAAATGCACGAACACGTCATCGCCGGACTGGCGGCTGATAAAACCGAAGCCCTTGGCGTCGTTAAACCACTTTACTGTTCCTTGTTCCATTGTGTTACCTGTTCCTATTGTGGATTTCGGCTGAGATGACTCGCAGAGTGATAAGGGGGTGTCGCTGGTTGGCGGGACCGACTTTCAAGTGCTGGGTGAATCAAACTGAGCTGATATCTATTGGATGTGCGACGCCAGGAAAACGATTCATTCCGAGCAAGTATGAAGGAAGTGTGGGGTTTTTGAACAGACCCGTCTCCGCGTTCGTTTGTATTCTTCGGTGGACACGAACCTGGAAACGAACGGTGGAATCTGTCTGACACGTCAACCAATGCTCCTTTGCACGGCCGGGGGTTTTTACTCCGATAAGCCCCTCTGACCCAAGCGGCTTTTTTTTCGTCGTTCTCGTGGTCTTCGGAAGGAGACTCAATGGCACGCAAAAACAGTCGGCACAAACCAAACCCACCCTTCAACTGCATGTGCTGTGGAACTACGCTGTGCCTGTGAAGGGTTTAAATCCTAAACTCGCCGCCATGCACTAGGTTACTAGTAACCCCACCAACAGGCGATTGTCCGGCCTCGTCGGTGCGAGCATAGTTAGGCCAGTAAGCATTCGAGTACCTCCTGGGTACCACCGGCAGTCCGTTTGAGCGGGCTGCCGTTTTTATTTGACCATGGCGGTATCATGAATCAGCCCCTCCCGAGCGCCCCTTTTCGGCTTCCCCCGGAGGGGCGCTCCTATTCATGGGCTTCATCCGGTTTATGTAGACATCACGATCAAAGCCCTGAAGCGCTCGCTGAGGGCACGAGAGCAAGAACAATCTAAAACCGAGAGCTAGTTTTTATCTTCGGTCGCTTCCTTCACGATCCGCGCAGCAGCTTGGTTCACGTCCTCGTGAGGAATATCTAAGCCAATAATCTGTGATCCGGGGTGCTGTTCCTTGCAATGCATCTCGAAATCTTTGTTTATTTTCTCTGTCGATTTTTTGGTGAGAATCGCATCTACACGGTCCAACGCGAAAACAGTTTCACAACCAGAGCATTTCCACGCAATTGGCCTTTGGGCTTGGTCATTGAAGGCCGTAGGTGTAAGGACTGGCATGAGATAAGTTTCCCACAGGCCGATTCAGGATGCCAGCCCTGTCAATTTCAAACTGCTCCACTACCGTTCGATGCGTATCAGTGACAACCGCCAACCAACGGGTGTAGATTTCTACGCACACAACCAAAAGCGCCGAGCCGCGACTCCTGTTTCCAAGGTCACCAGCGCGGCTCGGTAGTCAAGAGGCAGTATGACCGACGATATCGACAATCGTTTGCGTCAGCTCTGCGACCTAGCAAAAGTTGGACACGACCGTGACAAAATAAAGGCGCTCGCGCAAGAGATAGCGCGGTTGCTAGTGGAAAAAACTAAAGCGTCAGCAGCCTGATCGCAAAGCTGGATGAAATGCCGCCCAATGTTGAGCAATGAGCGCGGTTTCCTGCTACCTCTTAACTTTTTGAGAATGCGTATTTCGCATCGAGTGTGGAAACCCGAAGAAACCGACGCGAATTCGATGGGCTGAGCACACGTCATGGCGGAAATTGATCGCCGTTGGCCCTGTAAAGGGGGAAGAGTCGGCCGAAGGAAGTGTGCAATTTTGAACAGACCCGTTTTCGCGCTCGTTTGTATGCTTTCGGTGAAGCCAAACGCTGTCTTCTATAGACGCGGCCTTCGCTCCGATACGCCCCTCTGACCAAAGGGCTTTTTCTTTTATCCGCGTGCCCCGGTTGTTTTCCTTCCCGATTGGTGATCCAATACGAGCACTCACACATCTTGCCGCCAGCCCCACTCTGGGCAACGACCTCCTGTGCGTAAACGTCCGATAGGAGGCCGAAATGACCGGCCAACGGTCGCACATACCTGCTCGATTCCCTTGGGAAAAATCGTATATAGCTACTGTACTGGAGGCTGACAATGCGCGACTGCCAGAACGAATAAAGGAAGCAGAAGAGACGCTCTCGGTGCGGTCGCTTAATCTGAAGGATAGCGCGGAGAACGAAGCGGAACTTCAGGCTATCGAGGACGCGTTGCGCACCTTGGCTGTCCTCAAACGGGAACGATTAACGGCCAGCCGAACTAAATACGTTGCCGCTTCCTGCGTCTACTGCAACTCACCTGCTTGTCAAGCCACCGGCAACGCCCTACGAGGAATCATCGTTCGATACGAATGCGGGCCCCCCCACTTGCACTACGTTCGCTGTCCTTATTGCGCAAGAGAGTTCGAGGTCGAACTCAACGCGAAAAAGGTTTGGTTCGTTCAGCGAGATGCTCGCCTCGCTATATAGGGCGACGGACGAATCGGCGTGGATAAAGGCGAGGTCGGCAAGGTTTCGTCGGTCTCATTTCCGGCGAAATCGGGGCGCTGTCTCTTCACTAGTTTTATGTAGCCGATTTGCGGCGGAGCTCGTCCTCTTGGCGCTGAAGCTCTTCCAGCCACAATCTTTCGATCTCTACGTCAAGCGAATGGATTACTCCCTGAATGAGGTCGTGAACCTTTTGGGGTTCCTTTTCACTGCCAACTTCCTCAGCAATCTCGCGCCATGGTCTGCTGTTTCGTAGCGTGGTTAGGCGAGATCACGCGGGCAGACAAGTCAACCCGCGTGACCTCAGAACTGCCATCTTAGCGTGACAGCACACATCGATTGGCACCCGTCGTGATCTACCTTGCGACAAACAGGAAGAAGGAGGTATCGACGTTAGCACCAGCCGCATTCGTACATAAGATGAAAACCGCCCTGACATTGCCTGCGCGGTCTGCTGTGGTGCAACTGACTCCAGAAATACTGCCCGTGGTCAGTGTGTCTACCTGCACCCAGCGGCTAAACCCGTTCAGTGCTTGGACATTTTCGTCGAAAGTGACCTGATACGTGCCTGTCCCCAGATGGATCGAGGCGACAGCGCGAAAGCTCTGAGCCCTGGTCCCGTCGCTGTTGATGGAAGCTGTCTTGAATACCACGCCTCGAGTCGGTGCGTTTAAGGAGATCGCTGGGCCCACTTCGGCCCCATTGGATTGCTGCTGCGCGAACGCTGGGGTGGTGAACATAGCGAGCGCGATTAGCGCTGACAAAAATAGCATTTGCGTCGTTTTCATTTGTTTCCTCTTTTCGTTGGTTGAAAATGTGACCCTTTGGTCAGAGGAGGTGGCATTCACGAGACAAAACGATGTGAGTGTCCCTAGTAGGTCCCTTGATTGCTTAGCCGGTGCTGCTCGGAAGTGGCTCTGGATAATTGTCGTGCGGTCCACGAGACGGCCCGTGGCAAGGCTTGGTGCATTTCCGCAAAAGAACGATCAGCGAGCAGCGGAATTGTGCTGCCCAGAGCCAGTGAAGTCAAGAAGAAGATTTGTCTTTTCTTGGGCAGCGAACCTCAGACGTATTGACAAGCCGAACCTCGGCTGGCGGAATCTCGTAGCCGCACGTCTCGCACCTCGTTACGAGTGAGGCTTTCACTTTGTCCAGATTGATTTTTTGGGGCATAAGAACTTCATCATTACATCATTGCGGGAAGCGTAGAATTTCCGCTATGAAGCGCGGAAGAGCAGTGCGCGACGCTACCCGTAAACCGATTGACGGCAAGCCACTCGAGGACATTCCCGTCCTCTCGTTTGTGATGGTTCAAAAAGCATCGGGCACTTTTATATTGCGATGTGTGGTCAATGAAGATGTGATTGGCGACCTGCAAAAGCAAAATGCATTAAACGCGTTCCTTACAGACGTAGACGAGCTTTATGCCGAATTCAAAATGCGCTTCGAGCAGTAGCGATTTGTCGCGGCGATGATTCGCCGCTGGCCAGGAAGTCGTTCATGAAACTTACCGATGCTTTGCTCCGTGTTTGGCAGCAATCCCTCGTGGAAGATGCGAAATCGGTGGAGTTGGAACGAAAGACGTATCCAATCGAGCGAACCTCTCGCAATCATCTGAGGCAAGTTGACTTTGATTTCGACGGGCTGGAACTCCGTGGATTAGAACAAAACCCTGAAACGAAATCACGATGGGGGCAACTGGCCCGCGACGGGAAAAAGGTAATGCAGTTCCTTAGCGGAGGTCGCTACATCGCCAACGTGGTCGATGGCAAGGCGAAGATTTACGGAAAACTTTCTCGGTAGCAAGTCACTCCTTCCCCCAAACGGGGTAGCGTTCCGGGAATCCCCGACGAACGCCCCCGCGGCCGTAAGCAACCGTACCTGTTTGCCGCGGCTTTGTTCTTAGAATTTGCAAGGTTCGTTGGTCCCAAGCTCTGAGAAATCGCGGGGCGGGGCAGTGAGAGTCGGTCAGAGGGCACAAACCCCGCCTGGGGAGATGTCGCATTCAGGAGACTTTTGGCCACCTAACCGCTGGCGCTGTTTTGGTGTCATTCGTTGCTGGTCAGCAAGACTATTCCCGCTACGTTAGCGAAAGGCACCAGCACGGACTGCTTTGCGCTGATCCCGGGCGATTTCACGAAGCTGGTGATTGGCATCTTCGGTCCCGCACTCGATATTGTCGTGGACAGATTCGCGCTTAAGCGGCAGAACATGATCCAGGTGACCATTTTCGCAAACGTGGACTGTGGCCTTCTGTTACCACAAGCGTTTTCCGTTACGCCCGACGCACGCGACGTTTAGAGAAGGAAGGGCATCGATGGAAAAACTGGCTCTCGATGCGTGCGGAAAGCTCTTCTCGATGCGTCAGGCCGCTGACATTCTCGGCCTTCGTTACCAGACGAGCCGACGGTGGGCAACGGAAGGACGTATCGACAGCGTAAAGCTCGGTGCTCGCCGATTGGTGGCCGAGAACACGCTGAAGCGACTTGTTGCAGAAGGTTGGCAGCAACGACGAATGGTCTGATTATTTAGTTTTTTTCACCAGCTCGCGGCTGGGCATGAGTCTGCAAGGAGATCTTGCAGCGGGTGGAGCATTCCATCTCTGGAAACACCCTTGCACGCTTGAGCTGGTGAAGAGCGCCAGGGCGGCTGCGGCGACTGAATCGGCCTTCAGTCAAACGCGGCCCCTCGCGGAACCCACCAACTACTAGGCGGGGCCCTGTGAGCAGGCTTGATGACAGCTTGACCTTGGAATCCATGCGGAGTTGCCAGAGGGTTGACGCCTCTATCGCAAGTGAAGTGCGATCGTTATCAGTCCAATGATGGCCCCGACGAGGACAAGCCACGCGGAATTTACGCGGTACCGAACCAGAGCGATCAACGATGCCACGGCCAAAAGGACAGTAAGAGCGTCAACGAGGGATGCCCGCCCAAGCTGCCATGTGACAGCAGCCATCAACGCTAGGGATGCAACGTTAACACCGTCAAGAAAAGCCCCTGCAGTCTTGGACTTTCGAATACGAGGCACCAATGGGCCGCTTACCGCTACAAGTAGGAATGCAGGAAGGAAGATGCCCACGGTGGCAAGGACGGCCCCTCGGCTTCCTCCCAGAATAAAGCCGATAAAAGTGGCCGTCGTGAAGACTGGACCTGGCGTTACCTGACCCACAGCAACGGCATCTAGAAGCTGCCCGTCCGTTAGCCAGCCTCGATGTGTGACCAGGTCGGCCCGAAGGAACGCCAACAGCACGTAGCCGCTACCGAACACGGTTGCGCCCAGTTTCAAGAAAACCAGAAATAACGAAAGTAGACTGAACGATGCTGCTGTCGCGAAGGTCGCGCCTCCAATAGCCACAGAAGGAAGCGCGGCGGCGGACACGCGCCAAGACTTTACTGTGGTCACGCACGCCACTCCACCAGCCAGTAAGAGCACGAGAAGGGGATGCAAACCGAGAACAGATAGCAAGAGGGACAGCACCGCCAGGAATCCAAAAAACGTTGTCCTTACTGCGGTTAGTCCAAGACTCCAGAGGGCCTTAAGAACGATACCGATGACGACCGGCTTGATTCCATAGAGGATGCCTGCTGTCGCGGGAAGCCTGCCAAAACGAACGTATAGCCATCCCAGACCGACGACCATCAGTGCTGCGGGAAGAATGAAACAGATGCCAGCGATGAGCAGACCTCTCCATCCGGCACACAAGTAGCCAATATGAATAGCCAATTCGCTTGAACTGGGCCCAGGGATGAGATTGCTTGCGCCGAGCAAGTCGAGGAACTTTTCACTAGACAGCCACTGCCGCCTGCGGACGAGTTCGTCCTCCATTATCGCGATGTGCGCTGCTGGCCCTCCAAAGGCTGTCGTGCCGAGGCGAAGAAAAAATAAGGCAAGCTCACCGAGAGGAACCTGTTTCCTTTCGGAAACAGAGTGTGAATCACCAAGGGCTGATGGCTCAGCCATGAGTTGCGCCCCATCTTTCCGCCAGCCATGCGTCCAAAGACCACGCGCCACCACCAACCAGTAGCAGAAAGATGAGGCCGAGCAGCATGCTTACATCCGTTCGTGCTTCATGCAGCGTTCCCCAAAACCCGTTTTTCGCGAACGTGATGATTTTGGTCGAATATATGGCCACGCCGATATCAATGAGAAGAGGCACCGTCGCCAGCCTCGTAGCGAGACCGAGCAACAGCAGAGAGCCGCAAACAATCTCCACCACTCCAACAAATGGGGCCATGACCTGCGGCCACGGAATGCCGATTTTCACAAAGCGTCCGAATCCTAGGGAGGCAGGGAACAAAAACTTCTGTATGCCTTCGGAAAGGAAAACCCAGGCAACCAGAACCCGGATCAGCAAAACTGCTTTCGCCGCGTGATCCGCCCAGCCTATCTCTGTCTTTGGTGGCATTTGGTCGATAGTGGTGCACCCCGGAGGTTATGGCCGGAAACGAACAGCCGTGGAGTTGTCTATCAAGGAGCTCCTTTGAGTTTAACGCCCGAATCTTCCGATGAGAACGCCGATGATAGTTCCGCCGACAGCCCCCATGCCGATGATCGGCCCATAAGCCTTTGTGATTAGAGCATCGGGAACACTGAGCAGCAGACCGAAGCATAGGCCGACCGCCCAGCCTGGCCAAGGCAAACGGGCCGCGCCGATTACGAATCCAATCCCAAACCGCGCAATGAAAGCCGCGGTGATTGCAGCCTTTTTATCGGGGAAGCTCATCGGCAGCATCATTCCGATGTCGATAGCCCCGAACACCAAACCGCATATGGTCCCCAGCATGATTCTGGACATAGGATTCCTTTCCGCCACAGCCACTTCTTTAAGCGTGTAGTAAACCAACTAATGCATCCGATGTCCGGACGTGATCTACAAAGGGGCTTCTATTGCGGATGTACAGTCAACCCTGTTCACACGTAATCGAACAGGGTCATGAAGCCAAAGTCCATGTGCAGCTGTTGATGGCAGTGGAACAACGTAAGTCCGGGATTATCCGCCGTAAAATCCACTTCGATTTCCTGATATCCGCCCACCATGACGACATCCTTCATCACACCAGCGGTCGTCTTGCCGGCGAGTTTGGTGAGTTCAAAACTGTGACGATGGAGATGGATGGGATGGATGTCGTCGCTGGCATTTAGCATGCGGATACGGTAGCGTCTGCCTTGCTTCAAGTGAAATGAGGCAGGGACGACTCCCTGGGTCATCGGGTAAGCGACCCCGTTAATCGTCCAGCGGTTGAAACCTTCCTCGGCGGCATTGTCCTTTGCAAACGTCATCTCGAACGACTCGTCTGGGGAGAGTGCAGTGGCCCCGGCTCTCGCGAAGAGCGAATAGTCCCAATGACACGGCTTCGGTGGTATCCAGCGCGGCGTTCCTTTGTGGCCCGCATATTCAACGACAATGCCCATGCCGTGACCGCGATCATCATCCGCGAGATCACCCATGATCCAGACACCAGGATGTTTCATCTCGACGATGGCAGAAGTGCATTCAGCCGTTCCCAGCCAAAGTACAGGAACTTCGGCAGGCGTCGGAACCGCATTGCCGTCTAACGCGACAATCTTGAAAGAGTGCCCCGGCAACGCTAGGCTGCGGATCTCAGTCGCGCTGCCATTCAGAACATGAAAGAGCACGCGCTCCCCTTGTTTCACCCGCACGGGCTCGCCATGCCCCAACATGCGACCGTTGATGGTGAAGTACCGATAACCCACTTCATAGCCGTGCGGCATCCCCTTCGCGAGCGAGGTTTTCATCGCGGACTCGCCAGATGTTTCCAATTCCTTTACTCGCGTGGTGGGACTCAGAAAATCCTGCGCCATGTCCCCACCCTGACTGAAAGACGGCTCGAACTCTTTGAGTACGAGAAAAACTTCCCGGTCGTAACTCCCTGGCTCGTGCTTGGGTTCGATATAGACAGGTCCGACCTGGCCGCTGTACTGGCCAGCGTGGAGATCGGCACCTGCCCGATTATGCGTGTGATAGAAACGAAAACCGGATGGACGCGGAGTGAACACGACACGACGCATTCCGTGTACGGGGATAAAAGGCGTTCCCTCTTCCGCCGCGCCATCCACGGCAGTAGGAACCATTTGCCCGTGCCAATGTAGTTGTTCAGGAGCGTCCGTGTCATTGTGCACCTCGACGATCACTGGCTGACCTTCTTTGAAACGCAACAAAGGGCCTGGGAACTTGCCGTTGTAAGTAGTTGTCGAGAAGATATGCTTGGGGGCGATTTCAACCGGGCTTGCGGCGATGTGCAAAACGTAGTCCGGCGAACGCAAGCCTGCTTGTTGGGGTGCCGCCGTCTCAGCTAAACCGAAGGAACTTCTCGACGAAAGCGGCACCGCGCATGTAGCTATTCCGGCTACCCTCAGAAAATCGCGGCGTGACGTAGTCTCTTTGCTCAAGTTCGTTTTCGAGCCGGAACACAGACTCACTCTATGCCTGATTCGGCCGTCGTAAATCTATAAAAACTATCCTAAATGGCTAGCGGAATGGGGAGCAACGAACGAAGCGAGGACGTAGCCGTTCACCCCTTCTCTTGTGCCGAGTCTTGGTATGCTCTCGGAATGGAGATTGCCCTAGATCGCCAAGCCGTGGCCCGACGCGGGAAACGATTGGAGTATTTCACGATCGCGTGGAACAGCTTGGAAGGTTTGGTCGCTTTGGTCGCAGGGGCACTTGCGGGCAGCATCTCACTAGTGGGATTCGGAATTGATAGTTTCATCGAGGTCACATCGGGCACCGTGCTGCTGTGGCGGATGTCAGTTGACGCGGACGTACGAAGGCGAGAACGCAACGAGCAGCTCAGCCTGAGGATCGTGGGCGTCTGCTTTTTAGCACTGGCCGCTTATGTTGGTTATGAGTCCATCTCCGACTTAATCAGCAAGAAAGCTCCCGAACACAGCATTCCCGGAATCATCTTGGCCTGTGTTTCGCTCGTGGTAATGCCACTGCTCTCTCGGGCAAAGAAGAAAGTGGGAAACGAACTTGGAAGTGCAGCCATGCACGCCGATGCCAAGCAGACCGATTTCTGCGTCTACTTGTCCGCCATTCTGTTGATCGGGCTGCTTTTCAACGCAGTCGTGGAGTGGTGGTGGGCTGATCCACTGGCGGGGTTGATCATGGTTCCCATCATTGCCAAAGAAGGGTTTGATGGCATGAGAGCGAGGACTTGTTGCGATTAGCGGTGTCGTTTTTTTTTGCGCTATTCGACCCTGCAAAAACAATACAGAAACTGTTGGACTGTGCCAAAAGGTGTGTGGTGCAATTCCTTGGAACTATCCAGCAGTCGAAAATGCACGCCGAACTCGCTATGTAGTGTTTCTGCATCGTAGCGGACTACGTCCAGACCGCTGCATTTCATTGGCCCCTCTGGCCCGAATGTGCTGACGATCACGTGCCCTCCGGGTTTGACCGCGTTGGCGACCTGACGAACATAGGCTACACGTCCCTCTGGGGAGGTCAGAAAATGAAATACAGCGCGATCATGCCATATGTCGTAAGCTCCATGTTCAAGCTGCGTGTGAGTGATATCGGCGACAAGCCAATGGACGTGACCTGCGACCGCTCCCAATCGCCGCTGAGTCGCGTCAATGGCAATCCTCGAAATATCAAGGACGGTTATGTTCTCGTATCCTCGAGCGATGAGGTCATCGACTAGCGTAGACTCGCCACCGCCAACGTCAATGATGGATGCAGAAGGGTCAGGAGCGGCTCGTCGTATCAATTCCAGCGACGGTTCAAGATGGGGACGGTAGCAGCTGACGGCGTCCGGAGCTTTGTTGCCGTAGATTCTTTCCCAATGGGTCTGCGAGTCCATACTGCTCCAACCTTCGGGTTAGTGTAAGAGTCTCGGTCAAAGTATCTCAACTCAGTTGACGTTAACAGACGATTACACCAACGACTCGAAAAGAGCAGCCGGCAGGCAGTTGTTAGTGAAATAGCGATTTCTCAACAGTTAGCTACGCACCTCAGCAATGGCTGCTGTCGTTGTAGGCGGCTGTCGAGGAAACGAAGGCGGTATAGTCGGTCCTTTCCTTTTTGCCTCTTCGTCTAGAGCAGAGCAAAGCTGATTAACCAAAGCACACAGCTTTTGCCTGTCCGTCTCGACCGTGATTTGTTCAGCGATTGTTCGCCAATCGGAAATTCCTGGGTTCGGGGCCATAGCGAGGCCTCCATTTCCTTGAGAACGCGAATTTACACGGCAACCAAATAAATTTCTGAGCAATGTTGATCACTGTCGTCTGCCCGCTATTTGACAGATATATCGACATGAAATCGCAGATGTTGTCCGATGTTCGCAGCACACCATAGCGGAAAATTAATTGCCGCTCGGCAGTGAGGGGTGAAGAGTCGGCCGAAGGAAGTGTGCAATTTTGAACAGACCCGTTTTCGCGCTCGTTTGTATTCTTTCGGTGAAGCCAAACGCTGTCTTCTAAGACGCGGGCTTCGCTCCGATACGCCCCTCTGATCAAGGGGCTTTTTCTTGAACCGTCCCCGATTGTGTTCCTGCGCGATTGGTGATCCAATAAGAACGCCCACACATCTTGCCGCGAGCCCACTCTGGGCAACGACCTCCTGTGCGTAAACGTCCGCTAGGAGGCCGAAATGACCGGCCAACGTTCGCCCATTCCTGCTCGATTCCCTTGGGAAAAATTGTATATAGCTACTGTACTGGAGGCTGACAATGCGCGACTGCCAGAACGAGTAAAGGAAGCAGAAGAGACACTCTCGGTGCGGTCGCTTAATCTGAAGGATAGCGCGGAGAACGAAGCGGAACTTCAGGCTATCGAGGACGCGTTGCGCACCTTGGCTGTCCTCAAACGGGAACGATTAACGGCCAGCCGAACTAAAT
>Ga0207641_10001840_pt1 | contig 20379 bp, 13 predicted proteins | sample KBSSwiS62_FD_184306 | JGI IMG/M metagenome (GOLD analysis project Ga0207641, IMG submission 184306) | Switchgrass rhizosphere microbial communities from Kellogg Biological Station, Michigan, USA - KBS Switchgrass S6-2 (SPAdes) (version 2) | ecosystem: Host-associated > Plants > Roots >... | reverse complement strand
CCAGGTCAGCCCGAATGTAAATGACCTCGGCACCGAGAGCGTCATGGCGGGCCGCTCGCCCTATTTCGGGGTCCTGCTCTGGCTGAGCTATATGCTGAGCCAGTTCTGGTTGTTCGTGTTCGCCCAGGCAGCGATCGCCTATGCGCTCATACGTATCAGCCTGCGCTTGTTCGGCATCGAGCAGCCCGTCGCAGTGGCGGGTGTCGTGCTGCTGCTCAGCCTGCTTACCTCGCTATCCTTTTTCGTGGCGCTGTTGATGCCCGACCTTCTCGCAGGCTTCGCAATCCTTGCCTTCATGTTGCTTGCGATCGATCGGGGCCGACTGTCCTCATGGGAGCGATTGAGCTTGGCGCTGCTAGTGTTCATTGCGGTGCTCGCGCACATCACGCACCTGATCATCGTTGGGGCGATGCTGCTGCTCTTTCTGGCCTGGGCGAGCGTCGGCCGTGCTGCCTGGGCGGATGGCCGGCGTCTGGTGGGCGCCACGGCTTTGATACTGCTCGCCGGGGTGGCATCCCTGCTGATGACCAGCCTGGTTGTGGAGCGCACCTTTGGGCGAAAGCCTCTGTTGGTCCCGCTGTTGACGGCGCGGTTGCTCGCAGATGGACCCGGGCTCGGCTATCTCAGGCGCGATTGTCCAGAGGCCGCCTTTGCGGCCTGCGTCTACAAGGATCGCCCCAAGGTCGTCGTCGGTGAGTTCCTCTGGTCGCTCGAACCTGGCCGCGGCGCCTATTTGCTCGCCGACACCCGGCAGCGCGAGGCGCTCTCGATGCAGGACATGGCCTTCGCCCTCGCGGTATTGCGAGCCTATCCGGTCGAACAGGGCGGGCATATGCTGCACAATGGATGGCGGCAGCTGCTGCGCTTCGACATAGACCTTTTCAACGCGAAATGCGGCGGCAATCCGCGCTGCTGGTCCTCCCTGCCACCCCAAGAGCGAGCAAGGCTGATGGCGAGCCCGGGAGGCCGGGATCTGTGGCCCGAGGTTGCCATCGCATGGCTGCATTATGCCGTGGCCGCGACGGCACTATTTCTCCTGGCAGCATCCTTGACCCGGTATGCAAAAGATGACGCCGGGGCGAAGGCCGATCTGTTGTTGTGGTGCGGGCTGCTGCTATGCGCTTTTGCGGTGAACGCCTTGCTCGGAGGAGCGGTTTCGGACCCGCAACCACGCTACCAGGCGCGCATAGTCTGGCTGCTCCCCCTGCTCGCTTCGATCGCCACGATTTTGTGCTTCGATCGCCGACTGAAGGCATTCCACGATTGATGACAAGCGACACCACCCCCGTTATCAGTCCGATCATGCAGCCCGATGTCGCCGTCATTCTTCCCTGCTACAATGAAGAGGCGGCGATCGGCGCCACGGTGGCCCGCTTCCGCTCGGCATTGCCCGATGCGCGCATCTATGTCTTCGACAACAATAGTGCCGATCGCACGGCCGAGGTCGCACGTGCCGCTGGCGCCATTGTCAGGACCGAACGGATGCAGGGCAAGGGGCATGTCGTCCGCCGCATGTTCTCGGATGTCGAGGCCGACATCTATGTCATGGCGGATGGCGATGCGACCTACGACGCCGCCGCCGCGCCAGAGTTGATCAGGCTGATGCTGGACGAGCGGCTCGACATGGTCGTCGGTGCGCGGCGCTCGGAAGTCGAGGCGGCGTATCGCCGTGGGCACCGGTTCGGCAACAAGCTCCTGACCGGCATATTGGCGCGCCTTTTCGGGCGGACATTTTCGGACATTCTGTCGGGATATCGCGTCTTTTCACGCCGATTCGTGAAAAGCTTCCCGGTGTTGTCGGCGGGGTTCGAGATCGAAACCGAGATCAGCATCCATGCGCTGGAGCTGCACATGCCGGTGGGCGAGGTGGTGACGCACTATAGCGCGCGCCCGGACGGTTCGATCTCGAAACTGTCGACCTACAGGGACGGGTTCAGGATACTCTGGACGATAGGGACGCTGTTTCGTCTCGAGAAGCCTACCTTGTTTTTCGGCCTGATCGGAGCATTGCTGGCCCTGCTCGCGATCGGCCTCGCGGTTCCGCTGGGCTTCACTTATCTCGAGACCGGGCTCGTACCGCGGCTGCCTACCGCATTGCTCTCGACAGGATTGATGATCCTCGCCGTCCTCAACTGGTTCTGCGGGCTGATACTGGCAACGGTGGTGCGCGGCCGGCAGGAGGTGAGGCGACTGGCCTATCTGGCATTCTCGGCCCCTGGTGGAGAAGATCGCGAGATCGGGACGATCACGGGGAAACCCTCGATAACGCCGCTCCAGGCGCGAACGTCGTAGCAGCGTTCGAGATTTTCCGGCGTCAGCACCGTTTGGGGCTTGCCGTCGGCGACGATCCGGCCTTCGTCGATGAGGACGACCCGGTCGCTGAAGCGGGCGGCCATCGTCAGCTCGTGCAGGACCGAGACGACGAGCCTGCCCTGATCCGCCTGTTTCCTGAGCAGTTCCATCAGGTGGAGCTGGTGGCCAGGGTCGAGCGCGGCAAGCGGTTCGTCTGCAATCAGAAGTTCGGCTTCGGCAGCAAGCATCCGGCCGATAAGCGCCCGCGCGCGCTCGCCGCCGGAGAGTTCGGTGACCGGGCGATCTCGCAGCGAGAGGACGTCCGCGCTTTTCATGGCCCGCTCGATGGCTTCGCGGTCCGTGGCGGCGAGGCGGGAAAATGGGGCCAGATGCGGCAGACGCCCCAGCGCCACCAGCCGCTCCACGCTCACCGGCCAGTGAACCGTCTGGCCCTGCGGAAGGTAGGCGATACGCCTCGCCATGGTCTTGCCGCGTGCCTCGATCGCGACATCCCCGAGCCGTACGGCGCCCGAGTCGGGGACGAGCAGGCCGCAAAGTGCGCGCGCTAGCGTCGATTTTCCCGCCCCATTCGGCCCTATGATGCTGGTCAGGCTGCCGCCCTCCAGCTCGAGGTCGATGTCGTGCAGTATCGCTCGGGATCCGAAGCTGATGCAAAGCTTCGATGCGACGAGGTTCACCACAGCCGGCGCTCACGGACCAGATGATAGAGGAAAACGGGGACGCCGAGCATCGCCGTCAGTACGCCCAGCCGGAGCTCAGTGTCGGCAGGGATCAAGCGAACCGTTATGTCGGCGGCACTGAGCAGGACGGCGCCCCCCACGGCGGAAGGCAGCAGGATGGAGGAAGGCGATCTGTCGCTCAGCGGACGAAGCAGGTGGGGAACGATGAGGCCAACGAAGCCAATCGCACCAGACACCGCGACCGCCCCGCCGATGCCGATTGCGACGCCCAGCAAGATGCGAAACCGCACTGCGCGGAGGTCGACTCCCAGCGTGCGCGCCGCATCCTCGCCCAAAGTCAGCGCATCTAGCGCGCGGCCGTCCCAAAGCAGCAGCGCCGCGCCCACTGTGATGCAAGGGAGGGCAAGCCACACATGCTGGAAGGATCGATCTTCGAGCGATCCCATGAGCCAGCTCATGATTTCGACGGCAGCGAAAGGATTGGGCGCGAGATTGAGCGCAAGACTGATCCCTGCGCCGGCCAGCGTGCCTACGGCCACGCCGGCGAGGATCAGCGACAATGCGCTTTCCGATCTGCCGGCCAGCAGCAGCAGCGGCAGCAGGCCGATCACTGCGCCAGCTATGGCGAACGCGGGTAATGCAAGCGGATGCGCCTGGGCGAAACCGAAATACAGCGCGATCACGGCGCCCAGAGCCGCGGCATTCGACGTGCCCAGGATCGACGGATCGGCCAGCGGATTTCGGAGATAGCCCTGGAGCACTGCACCAGCGAGGCCCAGTATGCCGCCCACCAACAAGGCGAGCAGCGCCCGGGGGAGGCGCAGTTCGAGCAATATGGCCCGAAAAATGGGGTCCCCGCTGCCGACGATTCCATTGATGAAGTCGGCGGAGTCGAGCCGTGTCGGACCGGTCAGCAGCGACGCACCGGCGAGCATCAGCAGCATCGCGACAAGAGCGATGGTCATCGGCGCTGGAAACGGGCGGGGAGCGGAAGTCATCGGCGTTGCTTGACCCTAGTGGCCCAATCTTCGAATGAGAAGGCGATGTCGTGGCGAAATCATCGAATATTAGGCTGGCTTGCGCTCTTGTTATGCGCTGGCCCGCTCGATGCGGCGCCGCCGAGGCGTATCGTGTCGCTCAGCCTGTGCGCCGACCAATATCTGCTCATGCTGGCGGACCCTGGCCAGATCGCCGGCATCACCCGCTTCGCACAAGACCCTGGAATGTCGTGGGCGGTGGGCCGAGCGCGCCGTTTTCGGGCCATTCGCGGCAGTGCCGAAGAGATGCTCGCTCTGCAGCCCGATCTTGTGCTGACGTCGGGATTCGGGTCTCCGGGCGCCCTGGCGGTGCTCGCCAGCCGCAAGGTGAGGGTCGTCGACCTGCCATGGGACAATGACCTGGCGGGCATCGAACAAACGGTGCGAAAAGTGGCCGAACTGCTCGGTCACCCTGACCGCGGAGATATGCTCATTGCAGCGATGCGGCGCCGCTTGGCAGCTATCGGCCCCTCGCCCGGCGCGGGACGCGTTGCGGCTTATTATCAGCGTCGTGGCTATTTGACCGGACAGGGAACGCTGATCGACGACATGATGCGCAGGGTCGGCCTAAGCAATCTGGCGGCGCGGCTGGGGCGTCCGATGCTGTCGCGTCTGTCGCTGGAGGAAATGGCAATGGCCAGGCCGGACTTTCTGATCGTAGATCGCAACGGTGCCGTCCGCGATCAGGGAAGCGAGATGCTGGAGCATCCAATTCTGAAACGCGCTGTACCGGCCGCGCGGTGGTTGCGCGTTCCCGAGGCTTTGACCACGTGCGGCGGGCCGTCCTATCCGGATGCGGTTCGTACCCTCGCCGACGCGGTACGACGTGCAGATGAAGATAGATGAAGCTCAGTCGGCCTGGCCGTCTTCGCCACGATATTTGAGCTCGAGATAGCGGCCCTGCGTCGCGAGCTTGTCGAGATCGTCGCTGGCGAGTCGCTCGCTCATGCGCAGCAATTCCTCGTCGACGACGCGCAGCCCTTCCACCAGTTGCCTGTCGGGTGAGAGACCGCCATTGCGCGCTTCGCGGCGCATCGCGTCGGGTACGCGGCGATAGCCATCCACAAGCTCGGGTAGTTCCTCGGCGACTAGTTTGCGCAGCTCATAAGCCGCGGGTTCACGCGGATCGAGCTTCGCGAATTGCGGGGCCATTGCTTCCAGCTTGATGCCGATCTGGTCGGCAAGCTGTTGGGCAGGCGCGGGCAGGGCAGGGCGCTGTGCTTCGAGCCATCGTTCGGTCTGCTGCGGCAGCATCGGCAATTCGGTCCGCGCAATCTGCTGCGGCGTGGGCTCCGCCGATCGCGGCCAGCCAAGAATGGTGAAGAACAGGACGGCCATCGCGACCAACATCAGGAAGAAGCCGCCGATGCCGAGCGGGGTCACGAACGAGCCGATCAGTCCGCCGGCCAGCATCACTGCGAGAACCGCAAGGCATGCATATTTCAGGCGCCGGAAAAACCCCGCAACGCGCCGCCGATGAGCGCGAACCTGGCGCGGCGAGGTCCGGGCGCGCACGCGCTCGAGAATTTCCTCGGCGCGATCCATCGTGGCGCGGCTGTCGGCCATCATTCGAGAGCCTTGAACGGTTCTGCCTGGCTCTGGGCCGCGCCCTCGGCCCGAGCAATGTAGCCGCGGGATTTCTCCACTTCGGTGGTCAGCGTGCTGACGGTCTGCTTCATCGAATTGAGCGCCTCAACCTTGAAGCGGTCGATCGCGTCCATCGCGTCGTAGATGTTCTGGAAAGCGCGCTGCAGCGTCTCGACCGGGATGGTCGATGCAGCCGCTTGTCTGTGGATTTCACCGGTCTGGTTCTTCAACATCTCGCCGGTGGAATCGATCATGTTGGCGGTCGTGCTGTTGAGCGCGGTGATCTGTTCGAGGACCAGCTTCTGGGCGGTGAGCGCCTGCGCGACGGTCACCGCCGTGCGAAGGGCCGCGACAGTGGTCGTTGAAGCACGGTCCACGCCCTTGATCAACTCGACATTGTTCTTCTTGACGAGATCCAGCGCGAGATAGCCCTGCACCGTCACCGCCATTTGGGTGAGTAGATCCTGGCTGCGTTGACGGACGTAGAACAATGCCGTCTCGCGGATCGCCTTTGCCTTTTCCGGATCCGAACTGTCGAGCTCCAGCGCCTTGCTCTCAAGCTGCGTGTCGAGCGCCTTCGACAAATGGATCATCTGCTCGAGCCGGCCCATAGCAGCCCAGAGATTTTGCCTCTCGACATCGATCGCCGCATTGTCCTTGATCAGCTCGTCCTTGCCGGAAGCGAGGCTGCGCAGAATGCCGGCGATGTGGCTCTGCGCTGACCTATAGCTGTCGAAGTAATCACGCATCCTGTTGCCGAAGGGAATGATGCCGAACAGCTTCTTACGCGTGAAAAGATCACCCTTGCTGCCGGGATCAAGGTCCTCGACGGTGCGACGAAGCTGCGCAAGATCGGCTCCGACGCCGCTATCCGTGTCCATCGCGCGGACGGGGCGATCGAGGAAGCGATTCGACTGACCAGCTGCTTCGGCGATTTCCTTGCGGCCCATGTTGCTGATGGAATCGACGCGCTTACCGAACTCTGGACTGTTGACGTCCTGTGCAATCAGTTCCTCGACGAATGCGTCGACTTTGGCGTCGAGTTCGGAACGCTGCTGTTCCTTCAGGGGCACCAGACCTGCCGCCTTTTCGGGCGCGAGAACCTTCACCGGTGCCGGAGCCTCCAGCACTAGTGGCGCGTCGGTGGTCGTGGTGCTGGCCATCGGCCGCATCTCCCTCATGCTTTGCTGGTGGCGAACATGGCCGTACGAGGTGCATTATTCAAGCGACACGCCGCACCATATAGCCAATCGCCAGCCAGCTTGCAAAAGATGCAATTGCTCTTGCTGCATCAGCAGTTGCGTCCCTAATGTTCCCGACGCATCAGGAGCGGGCCTTTCAGGCATCCTCTCCTAATGACTTAAGGGCTGGTTCCTCGGAACCGGCCCCTTTTTTTGGCCCGATCGCGAAACGAGTGTGTGTCTGCGCCGCCGCACCGGCCCTTGTTGCGGTGCGCCATTTCCGCTATGGCGCCGGCCAAATCTCTCCTGACAGGACTTATTATCCATGAGCCTCCGCAACGTGGCCATCATCGCGCACGTCGATCATGGCAAGACCACCTTGGTCGATCAGCTGTTCCGCCAGTCGGGCACGTTCCGTGAGAATCAGCGTATCGAAGAGCGCGCCATGGACTCGAACGACCTGGAGAAGGAACGTGGCATCACGATCCTGGCCAAGTGCACCTCGGTCGAATGGGAGGGCACGCGGATCAACATCGTGGACACGCCGGGCCACGCCGACTTTGGCGGCGAGGTTGAGCGCATATTGTCGATGGTCGATGGCGTGATCCTACTGGTCGACTCGTCCGAAGGCGCGATGCCGCAGACGAAGTTCGTGACCGGGAAGGCATTGGCGCTGGGCCTTCGTCCGATCGTCGTTGTCAACAAGATCGATCGTCCGGACGAGCGTACCCAAGAGGTGCTCGACGAGGTGTTCGACCTGTTCGTGTCGCTCGAAGCCAATGACGATCAACTCGACTTCCCGGTGTTGTTCGCTAGCGGCCGCAATGGTTATGCGAGCGAGGATCCGTCGGCTCGCTCGGGAACGCTTGCGCCGCTTTTCAACAAGATCGTCGATCATGTCCCCGCACCCACGGCGGATCCGGATGGTCCTTTCAAGTTTCTCGTCACCCTGCTCGACCGTGACAACTTTGTTGGACGCATTCTGACCGGGCTTGTTCAAAGCGGCACCGTCAAGGTGAACTCGCCGATCCACGCCCTCGATCCCGATGGCAACGTCGTTGAGACTGGGCGCGCGTCGAAGATCATGGCCTTCCGCGGACTTGAGCGGGTTCCTGTCGACGAAGCGAGGGCCGGAGACATCATCTCGATCGCTGGGCTCACCGTGGCCACCGTGGCCAACACCATCGCCGACCCCAGTGTGAGCGAGCCGCTGCATGCCCAGCCTATCGATCCGCCGACGCTTTCGATGACGTTTGCGGTGAACGACAGCCCCATGGCAGGCCGCGAGGGCACGAAGGTGACGAGCCGCATGATCCGCGACCGCCTGTTCCGCGAAGCGGAATCCAACGTTGCGATCAAGGTGACCGAGAGCGCCGGCAAGGACTCGTTCGATGTGGCCGGTCGCGGCGAACTTCAACTCGGGGTGCTCATCGAGACAATGCGGCGCGAGGGTTTCGAGCTCGGCATCAGCCGTCCGCGCGTGCTGTTCCGCGAGAATGAGCAGGGGGGCCGGGAAGAGCCGTACGAGACTGTCGTGATCGACGTGGACGATGAATATTCGGGCACGGTCGTCGACAAGATGGCGCAGCGCAAGGCCGAACTCACGGACATGCGTCCGTCGGGCGGCGGAAAGACCCGCATTACCTTCTCGGCGCCCTCGCGCGGCCTGATCGGCTATCATGGTGAGTTTCTATCGGACACCCGGGGTACCGGCATCATGAACCGGCTTTTCGAGAGATACGGCCCCTATAAGGGCAATATCGAAGGCAGGAAGAATGGCGTGTTGATTTCGAACGGCGCAGGTGAGGCGAACAGCTATGCGCTCGGCCCGCTCGAGGAGCGCGGCATCCTGTTTGTCGGCCATGGCGAGACGCTCTACGAGGGCATGATCGTGGGCGAGAATGCCAAGACCGATGATCTCGAAGTGAATCCGATGAAGGCGAAGCAGTTGACGAACTTCCGCGCCTCCGGTGGCAAGGACGACGCTATCCGCCTGACGCCGCCACGACGGCTCACGCTGGAGCAGGCGATTGCTTATATCGACGATGATGAACTTGTCGAGGTGACGCCGAAGTCCATCCGCCTTCGCAAGATTCACCTTGATCCGCATGAACGCAAGCGTGCGAGCCGGGCGAAAGCGGCCGCCTGACGCGCGGTAGAGGGGGCGCCGGAGCGAACCGACGCCCCTTCGGCAGCTAGTCGAACAGCTCCTCGAGGAAGCTCTTCCTCCTTTTATGTTTGTAGTTCAGTTGATGTTCGTGAGGCAGTGGCTGTTCATGGAACGGACGTTGGTCGCCTGATTGGCCTTGTGCCGTTGGATTGGGGGCGATCTCCGCGGCTGATCGCTCGATGATCTTGTCGAGCTCTCCGCGGTCGAGCCAGACGCCGCGGCATTGCGGGCAATAGTCGATCTCGACATTCTGCCGCGTGCTCATGGTCAGCGACACCGCACAGACGGGACAATTCATGGACATGTTCGTAAGATCTCCCTCATTGGCCGATGCCGGAGGAAGATGGACCCCGGCACCGAGCTCGCTCGATGTGCGGTCCGACATCACGATCCTGCGATCGCCAGAGGGGCCCGGTCCCGCCTTCCTAAGATAGAGCGCGCGGACACCAAGGCAAGTAGGGACGGTCCTTTGCCGATTTTCTCCCGATCAGCTCGGCAGGTCGGTTCGTCCCATCAGGTGAAGATCGACGGCGCGCGCGCACTGGCGGCCTTCGCGAATGGCCCAGACCACCAGGCTCTGTCCGCGACGCATGTCGCCGCACGTGAATATGCCATCCTGGCTGGTCGCGTAATCGACAATGTTCGCCTTCACGTTTCCACGGGCGTCAAGTTCGACGGCAGCCTGTTCGATCAAACCGGCAACATTGGGACCGACGAAGCCCATCGCCAGCAGCACCAGGTCCGCCTCAACGGTGAACTCGCTTCCTGCGATCTCGCGCATCTGTCCGCCCTCCCACGCGACGCGGGCGCATTCCAGGCCAGTCAGCTGACCGTTGGTGCCGATCGCCCGCTTGGTGACGATGGCCCAATCGCGCTCACAACCTTCGTCGTGGCTCGTCGAGGTACGCAGTTTGAGCGGCCAGTTCGGCCAGGAGAGTGCCTTGTCCTCCTTTTGCGGCGGCTTGGGCATGATCTCGAACTGCGTGACCGATGCTGCTCCCTGGCGGTTCGACGTTCCGACACAATCCGAGCCGGTATCGCCGCCGCCGATCACGATCACATGCTTGCCAGTTGCGGTAAGGGTGCCGCGCGGAGCCGCCCGCAGTTCGTCATCGCCAGCGTTGCGCTTGTTCTGCTGGGTCAGGAACTCCATCGCGAAGCGGACCCCCTGTAGCTCGAAGCCGGGGATTTCGAGCGGCCGCGGCTTTTCCGCGCCGCCGGATAGGACCACGGCATCGAAGTTCTCACGCAGCGAGTCGAGCGACACCTGCACGCCGACCTCGGTGCTGGTACGGAACGTCACGCCTTCGGCCTCCATTTGGACCAGCCGACGGTTGATGAGGTGCTTCTCCATCTTGAAATCAGGAATGCCGTAGCGCAGCAGCCCACCCATCCGATCGCTCTTCTCGAAGAGGGTGACGCTGTGGCCGGCTCGGGCGAGCTGTTGCGCGCATGCCATGCCCGCGGGACCGGAGCCGACCACCGCGACCGACTTGCCGGTGCGCTTTGCTGGCGACTGCGGAAGGATCCAGCCTTCCTGCCATCCCCGGTCCACGATCGCGCATTCGATTGATTTGATGGTGACCGGATTGTCTTCGATGTTGAGCGTACAGGCCGCTTCGCAGGGGGCCGGGCAGATCCGGCCCGTGAACTCTGGAAAATTATTCGTGGAATGAAGAACTTCGAGCGCGTTCTTCCAATCGGCTTCGTAGACGAGGTGATTCCAGTCCGGGATGATGTTGTTCACCGGGCAGCCATTGTGGCAATAAGGAATACCGCAATTCATGCATCGCGCCGCCTGGTCGCGGAGCTCCGCCTCGGGCATCGGCACGACGAACTCATTCCAATTCTTGAGCCGTTCCGCTGGCTTCAAATAGCCGCGGTCCTTGCGCTCGATCTCGAGAAATCCGGTAGCCTTACCCATGTTGAACTCCGCTCATTCAGCCGCGACATCGGCGGCAGCGAGGCGCTCGGCCTCAAGCTGCTGCAGCGCGCGGCGATAGTCTCTCGGCATTACCTTCACGAACCGCGTGAGGGTGGCTTCCCAGTCGTCGAGCAGCGCCCTTGCCTGAGCGCTCCCCGTATGCAGATGATGCCGCTCCAGCAATATCCTTAGGCGTTCGGCATCGTGGCGGAGCATGTCGCCCATGCCGAAATCATGCACGTCCCGTGGCCTTTGCTGAGGTCGTCCAGTGCCGTCGTCTGCGTCGGTTGTCGGATCGAGCGGCTCTACATCCACCATCGATTGATTGCACCGCTCGCGGAACAGCCCGTCGACATCGTAGACATAGGCGATTCCGCCCGACATACCCGCGGCGAAGTTGCGCCCGGTACGCCCGAGCACAGTCACCACGCCTCCCGTCATATATTCGCATCCATGGTCGCCGGTGCCTTCCACGACGGCAATCGCGCCGGAGTTGCGGACGGCGAAGCGCTCTCCGGCAACGCCCTGGAAAAACGCCTCGCCGGCGATCGCGCCGTACAGCACGGTGTTGCCGACGATGATGTTTTCGAGCGGGTCCCGCTTAACCTGCTTAGGTTGACGCACAACGACGCGGCCGCCCGACAGGCCCTTGCCGACATAGTCATTGGCGTCGCCCGTCAGCTCGAGCGTCACGCCATGCGCCAGGAACGCACCGAAGCTTTGGCCAGCAACGCCTGTCAGTCGTACCGTGATGCTGTTCTCAGGAAGTCCCGTATGGCCGTGAAGCGCGGCCACCTTACCGGAGAGCATCGCGCCCACTGTGCGATTGACGTTCTGAACGCTGCGCTCGATGATAACCGGTTCGCCACGCGTCAGGGCGGGTTGCGCAGCTGCGATCAGCTCGTTGTCTAGAGCAGCCTCGAGCCCGTGGTCCTGCACCTCGGACTGGTGAAGCGTATTGCTCATCGCAGGCTCGACCTGATGCAGCAGGCGCCCCAGATCGATTCCATGCGCCTTCCAATGATTGACAGCCTTGCGCATGTCGATCCGATCGACGCGACCGACCATCTCCTTCACCGTCCGGAAGCCCATTAGCGCCATGATTGCGCGCAGCTCTTCGGCGACGAAGAAGAAATAGTTGATAACGTGCTCGGGCTGTCCGGTGAACCGTGCGCGCAGCACCGGATCCTGGGTGGCCACTCCCACCGGGCAGGTGTTCAGGTGGCATTTGCGCATCATGATGCAGCCCGCCGCGATCAACGGGGCGGTTGCGAAGCCGAACTCATCGGCACCTAACAGGGCGCCGATCGCGACATCGCGTCCCGTTCGGATGCCACCGTCCACCTGAACGGCAATGCGGCTTCGCAAGCCGTTGAGCAGCAATGTCTGCTGCGTCTCGGCCAGCCCGATCTCCCACGGGCTGCCCGCGTGAGTCAGTGAGGTGAGGGGAGATGCACCCGTGCCGCCTTCATAGCCCGATATCGTCACATGATCGGCGCGCGCCTTGGAGACGCCTGCCGCGACTGTGCCCACGCCAACCTCGGACACGAGTTTCACCGAAATACGTGCGCGCCCGTTCACGTTCTTGAGGTCGTGGATCAGCTGGCCCAGATCCTCTATCGAGTAGATGTCGTGGTGAGGCGGCGGCGAGATGAGCCCAACGCCAGGTGTGGAATGGCGCACCCGCGCGATGTTCTTGTCGACCTTGTCACCGGGCAGCTGTCCGCCTTCGCCAGGCTTCGCGCCCTGGGCCATCTTGATCTGGATATCGTCGGCATTGACGAGATATTCGGCGGTGACGCCGAAGCGCCCACTCGCTACCTGCTTGATCGCGGAACGCATCGAATCGCCATTTGGCAGCGGCCTGAAACGATCCGGTTCTTCGCCGCCTTCACCGGTGTTCGACCGGCCGCCGATCCGATTCATGGCCACTGCGAGCGTGGTGTGAGCTTCGCGTGAGATCGAACCGAAGCTCATGGCGCCGGTGGCGAAGCGCTTGACGATCTCCGACGCGGGCTCGATCTCCTCGATATCGATCGGCGCCGCCGCCGGTTTGAGCTCCATCAGCCCACGGATCGTCAGCAGCCGTACACTTTGCTCGTTGATCGAGCGCGCGAACTCTTGATACCGATCCTTGCTGTTGCCCCGAACGGCGTGCTGTAGCGAGGCAACGCTCTCGGGCGTCCAGGCATGATCCTCGCCGCGCACCCGATAGGCATAAGCGCCGCCGACATCGAGCATGTTGCGGTAGATCGGGTTCTCGCCATAGGCGGAGGCATGCCGGCGAACGGTCTCCTCCGCGACTTCCGACAGTCCGATCCCCTCGATCGTCGTCGCCGTACCAGTGAAATATCGCTCCACGAATGCGCTCGACAGCCCGATCGCGTCGAAGATCTGCGCACCGCAATAGCTTTGATAGGTCGAGATGCCCATCTTGGACATCACCTTCAATATGCCTTTGCCGACGGCCTTGATGTAGTTCTTCTGAACTTCATATGTGCTGAGCGGCAGTTGCTGCCGTACCCGGATTTCCTCGAGTGTATCGAAGGCGAGGTAGGGATTGATCGCCTCGGCACCATAGCCGGCGAGCACACAGAAATGATGCACCTCGCGCGCTTCGCCGCTCTCGACCACAAGCCCGGTCTGCATCCGGAGCCCCTGCTTCACCAGATGATGGTGGACGGCCGCCGTAGCCAGAAGCGACGGCATGGCGATACGCTCGGCGCTTTGCGCTCGATCGGAGAGGATGAGAATATTCTTGTCGGCCAGCACGGCATCCGTCGCCGCCCAGCACATCTCCTTGATGGCGGTTGCGAGCCCAGCCGCGCCGGCGACCGCGTCCCAGGTGATGTCGATCGTCTCGGTGCGGAAGGCGCCATCGAGTTGCGCCTCCGCCGATCGGATCTTCACCAGATCCGCGTTCGTCAGGATGGGCTGGTCGACTTCGAGGCGCTTGTGCGTACCGGCCTGGCGGCCGAGCAGATTGGGCCGCGGCCCAATCATCGAAACGAGCGACATGACCAGTTCCTCGCGGATCGGGTCGATCGGCGGATTGGTAACCTGCGCGAAGTTCTGCTTGAAATAGTCGTAGAGGAGCCTTGAGCGGTTCGACAGCACGGCGATGGGGGTATCGGTACCCATCGATCCGATCGGATCGTCTCCGGTGCGTGCCATCGGCTCGAGAAACTTGCCGATATCCTCCTGGGTATAGCCGAATGCCTGCTGACGATCGAGCAGCACCTGGGAGTCATTGGGCAGGGCAGGGGCCTCTGCAGCCTCGACCGCCGCGAGGTCAGCGAGCTTGTATTGCGCCGCGCTGAGCCACTTCGCATAGGGTGCTTCGTTGGCTAGCGAGGCCTTGATCTCCTCGTCTTCGATGATGCGGCCCTGCTCCATGTCGATCAGGAGCATCTTGCCGGGCTGAAGGCGCCATTTGCGGACGATATTCTCCTCGGCGATGGGGAGGACGCCCGATTCCGAGGCCATGATCACATGATCGTCGTCGGTGACGCAGAAGCGCGCGGGACGCAGCCCATTGCGATCCAGAGTTGCACCGATCTGGCGGCCATCGGTGAACGCCACGGCGGCCGGGCCGTCCCAAGGCTCCATCAGCGCGGCATGATATTCGTAGAAGGCCTTGCGCGCCGGATCCATTAGCGGATTGCCTGCCCAGGCCTCGGGAATGAGCATCATCACCGCATGCGCTAACGAATAGCCGCCAGCGACGAGCAGCTCGAGCGCATTGTCGAGGCATGCGGTGTCGGATTGTCCCAGGGGGATGATCGGCCAGAGCTTGTCGAGATCGGGCCCGAGCAACTCGGACTCCAACGTACGCCGCCGTGCATTCATCCAGTTGATATTGCCGCGTACGGTATTGATCTCGCCATTGTGGGCTATGAAGCGATAGGGGTGCGCCAGCTTCCAGCTCGGGAAGGTGTTGGTAGAGAAGCGCTGGTGCACCATGGCGATCGCGGACGTCGTCAGCGGGTTGCCCAGATCTTTGTAGAAAGTGCCTACCTGACCGGCGAGCAGTAGCCCTTTGTAGACGACGGTGCGGGAGGAGACCGACGGCATGTACAGCTCGCTCAAACCCGGAAGCTGGTGTTTGCTGGCGAGGTCGGCGAGGGGATTTTGCGTCTGCTTGCGGATGACCAGCAGCTTGCGCTCGAACGCATCCTGATCGGCGCAATCGGGGCCGCGCCCGATGATGGCCTGCCGAAGCACCGGCATCTCTTCGAGCACGGCCTTGCCGAGCCCGGTCGTGTCAGTCGGGACGTCGCGCCAGCCGATCAGCTGCTGGCCCTCCTTGGCGATGAATTTCTGGAACGTTGTCACCGCAAAATCGCGGGCAGTCGCATCGCGCGGCAGAAAGCACATAGCGACCCCGTAGTCGCCGGGCTGAGGAAGCGTGAGTCCCGCTCCCATTGCCCAATCGCGCAGCAGTGCGTCGGGAATCTGAATCAGGATGCCGGCGCCATCCCCCAGCAGGGGATCCGCGCCCACCGCGCCGCGGTGGTCGAGCTTGAGAAGTATCTCAAGGCCGCGTTGCACAACCGAGTTCGACTTCTCACCGCGGATGTTCGCGATGAAGCCCACGCCGCAGGCGTCATGCTCGTTGGCGCTATCGTACAATCCCTGCTTGTCCGGATAGGTCATCCGCTGTTCACGCTCCTACGGTATTGCGTATCTTGCCCTCGGCGGGCCGCTATACATAAGTGACGCCGTGAGTGAAGCCTTCATGCCGATCTTTTGGTCCGTCCCTCCAGTCGCGTAATTTAATTTCCACCGCTTATTGAGGCTGCAATCCGGCGAACGGCCGCGTCAGCGGCCCATGTCACCCTTTCGACGCGCCGCGGCTTAGCACCGATAGGGTTACATTCCGTAAGGTTAACCTTCGGATCCGTCACAGAAAAACTTCTTTTGCATCCGAAAATGATTGTGGGACGCGCCATTCTGCGGCGTCTATCATAGCCGGGGTAGGGGATTTTGTATGCGGGTGGGGTTTCTCTTCAATCATGATCAGGTGCACCAGGTGGCGCATAGCCTGCCCGTTGCGCTTGCCATGGCGCAGCAGGGCTTCGCCGGTGAGATCATCATCGCCACCACCAACAAGCGCCTCACGGCCGAAGTGGTCAGGCTTGGTGGAAGCGCGATCGGGCGGGGCATCCAGCTGGTGGAGCTTGGCCTTCGTCGGCCAATGGCGCGTTGTGCATCGTCGATATTCGAGAATGTCGTTCCGGCTACGAAATTGCTTGTCTACGGTGAGAATCTAGACTTTTTCGGTTCGCTCGATGCGCTCGTCGTCGCAGAAAAGACGTCACTCGTGCTGAAGAACCGCTACGGACTTCAGAACTTGCGCATGGTGCATACCCGGCACGGTGCTGGTGACCGGGCGATCGGATTCGACAAGGCGAGCGCAGGCTTTGACCTCGTCCTCGTATCGGGACCGAAGATACGCGATCGCCTCATGGCCGAAGCAGGGCTGGATCCGTCGCGCATCGCTGTGGTCGGCTATCCGAAGTTCGATCTCGTCGACCCCTCGGCTGCCGTCCATCCAATGTGCAACGACGGTCGTCCGGTCGTGCTCTACAACCCGCATGTTTCGCCGCATCTATCCTCATGGTTTCGATGGGGCAGGAAGGTGCTCGATTGGTTCGTCGAACATGACGACTATCATTTGATCTTTGCGCCGCACGTGATGCTGTTCGAACGCTCCTTCGTGGTCACGATCGATCGGCTCAGGATCGACCGGCCAGGGCACATCGACGAGCGCTATCTCCGAGCGCCCAATATCCACATCGACCTGGGCAGTCGTGCCTCGACGACGATGACCTACACCAACCGGGCAGACATTTACCTCGGCGACGTCAGTAGTCAGGTCTACGAGTTCCTGCTGCAGCCGCGGCCTTGCCTCTTCCTCAACGCGCATGGGGCGGAGGCCGAGGGCGATCCGAACTACGCCCATTGGCGAGCCGGGCCAGTGGTGGCGGACTTTAAGGATTTCCCAGCGATGCTGAATGCCGCACAGCAGGAACATGCTACCGTCTACAGCCCCATCCAGCGAGAGATGTTCGCCTATAGCTTCGATCTGCGCGAAGAGCCCTCCTCGGTTCGCGCCGCGCGGGCTGTCGCATCGATGCTTGGTCAAGACCTTCCTGGCAGCGTGCCCGAGCCGATCGCGGCCTACGCCTGATCACCTGGGCGCGAACCGATGATCGTGCGCCGGATCTTCGGCAATCTCGGCCTGTTGGTCAGCGGCAAGGCTGGCGCGGGACTGATAAGCCTCGCCTATCTGGTGATTGCGGCACGCGCGCTGGGACCTCGCGATTACGGCGTGCTCGTCCTGATGCACGGCTATGTCACCGCAGTCGCCGGGATCGTGGAGTTTCCCGGATGGCACGCCATCGTGCGTTTCGGCGCGCAGGCCATCGAGGCGAGGGATGATGACAGGCTCTTGCGCCTGCTACGGTTCGCGGGAGCAATTGAAGTCGCCGGTGGTGTAGCTTCGGTCCTCGTCGCTGCGATGCTCGCTCCCGTGATCGGCCCGCACCTTGGCTGGCCGCCGGACGCGCAGCGATTAGCTGCTCCCTATGCGCTTGCAGTACTCGGGACGATCCGGGCAACCCCTGCCGGTTATCTGCAACTCCTTGGGCGCTTCGATCTACTCGGCATGCACAACCTGGTCGCTCCCCTGGTGCGGCTCGTCGGCGCTTCTATCGCCTTGCTCATAGGGACGGGGCTCGGTGGCTTCCTGGTGGCTTGGTTGATGGCAGCCCTTGCGGAATGTGCCGTGATGTGGGGCCTAGGCATCTGGTCCGCACGGCGCCAGTTGCGGTCATCTCGCCTGCTGGGTCCCATCCGCGGAAGCCGGGCAGAGAATCCAGGGCTCCTGCGGTTCATGCTCGCCGCCAATGCCGACGTTACCTTCTCCGAACTTTCAGGCCGGATCGTCCCGCTGGTGATCGGGTGGACGCTTGGGCCGGCTTCGGCAGGCATTTTCGCGGTGGCCCAGCGGGCGACGGTGATCCTCCAGCAGCCGGCACAGATCCTCGGGCAGGCGGCCTATCGGGAGTTTGCTCAGCTGATCGCCATCGGCGGAGAGGGCCGCGCCGTTCGCCGCGCAGCTCTCCACAGCGCAAGCATCGCCATGCTTGCGGCTGTGCCGATTGTCGGCCTGGCGTTGCTTGCGGGCAAGCCCTTTGCGATCCTGCTCGGCGGAAGGGCCTATGCGAGCGCAGCAGGGTTGATCGGTATACTCGCTGCCGCACGGCTGCTGCTGCTGATCGGACCACCTGCGAGCGCTGCGCTGACGGCGCTCGGCTATCCGCTCTGGTCTGTGGCGAGCAATGTTGGCAGCAGTCTGTTGATGCTCGCGCCCTTGCCGTGGCTTCTAGCTATATTCGGCTTGGCGGGGGCTGGCCTGCAGGCGGTCGCCCAGGCGATACTGGCCGGCTCACTATTGTCGCTGCTGCTCTGGCGGGCGACTAATGGCGGCGGAGTGCGCAGAGCGCCGGCAGAGGTAAGGACGTGATGCGGATCGCCTATGTGATGAATTCGCTGGAAGGGGGAGGCGCAACGGCGCCCGTTCCGGCGATCACACGCGTGATGCGCGACAACGGGTGCGAGCCGCGGGTATTTGCGCTCAGCCGGCGTGACGGCCGCGGCCTTCCCGCCATGCTCGATGCGGGGCTGGAGGTGGAGGTCTGCGGATATGGTGAGAAGGAACAGGTGCAGGCACTGCGCTGGCTAAATGCACAAATCGGTGCATGGCGGCCGACGCTGATCTGGACCTCGCTTACCCGCGCCACCCTGCTGGGTCAGCTCGTCGGCCTGCGTCGCGCGGTGCCGGTGGTCAGCTGGCAACATGCGGCGTGGCTGAAGCCGGCCAATCGGCGCCTACTGCGCGCGACGCAGCGGCTGAGCCGGCTGTGGATCGGCGATTCTCAGTGCGTTACCGAACTGACCGCGCAGAGGCTTGGCGTGCCGAGTGCGCGCCTTGTCTGCTGGCCGATTTTCGCCGCTAAAAGGGATGCTCCGCAGGCTCGGCCGTGGCAGGCCGGAGAGCCGGTGCGGATCGGCAGCCTCGGTCGCCTTCACCCGGTGAAGGGATATGATGTGCTGCTGGCGGCGCTGGCCGAGCTGCGGGCCGGCGGCTTCACTCCTGCGGTTCCTTTCGAGGTGGCGATCGGCGGCGAGGGGCAGCAGCGAGACGAGCTGGAGGCGACGATCGCCCGGCATTCCCTCACAAATGTCAAGTTAACCGGATATGTCGAGCGGCCGGACGCCTTTCTCGCCGGCCAGCATCTCTATGTGCAGCCATCGCGTTCGGAAGGCTTCTGCATTGCCGCGCACGAGGCGATGCAGGCGGGCCTCGGCGTGGTGGCCTCGGCGGTGGGGGAAATGCCTTACAGCATTGCCGACGGCGTATCGGGGCTTGTCGTGCCGCCGAACGAACCGCAACGGCTCGCCGAAGCCCTGGCTCACCTCCTGCGCGATCCGGAGCTGATCCCCGCGTTCGGCGCCAATGCCCGCCGCCAGGTGCTCGAGCACTTCGCAGAAGAGCGGTTTGCCGCCACCGGACGCCAGATCATCGAGCGGATCGCCGCCTTTTAAGCAGGCGCTCTAGCTTCAGTCGGGCGTCGATCAACAGACCCGCCGGGCTACGCTCGATCCGCTTGGCGTCGATCAGCGTCACCGGGCCGCAGGCGGACAGGGTATGTACCCCGTCGAGGAAGGGATCGAAAGATGGCGGGGGCGCGAGCCGTGGCCCCTGGGACACTTCGAAGGTGGCGGGTGTGAGCTCGTCGATCAGCAGCATGTTGAGCGCGCCACCATAGGTTCGCGAGCAATCCTGCACCGGAAGCACCCATTGCTCGTCGATAAGAAACGGTGTGCCACCAGGGCGCGAGCTCGACATATCGATCCGCACTGGATTGAGCGGGTGGGGTCGCCAGGGTCCGTCCAGTCGATCGGCATGAGCCAGGTGTAAGGCGGCGACTTTCGAATCACGGTTGGTCGCAGCGGTATAGAACAGCCACCATCGCTGCTCATGAAGCAGCAGCGTTGCATCGACCGGCACGACGTCGAGCTGGATGTCTGCCGCCGCCTCCCAGCGATGCGGAAAATCGAGTGCGCGATAGAGACGGAGCGAACCGGATCGATGCGCTTCGGGTAGCATCCAGATGTGTCCGTCCGACTCGATTACCTGCGGGTAAGAAAGATGCCAGGGCGCCTCAAGGCAGAGCCGTCGATCGATCAGGCGCAGCCTGTTATCGAGGCGAAGCACGTCAATCCGGCCGTGGCGGTCGCGATAGTCGAATGCTTCGACGAACAGGTGCAAGATCCCGTCCCGCCACAGGCCGAACGGGTCGGCGAGAAAGGTGAAGGGCGGGCCGGGATCGAGCCACTGGATATCGCACCTGTCGAGCCCGAGGCGATAGACGTGTTCGATCGGAGCCGGGATGATGCCAGTCCGCCATATATCGGT
>Ga0207641_10001838_pt1 | contig 20388 bp, 11 predicted proteins | sample KBSSwiS62_FD_184306 | JGI IMG/M metagenome (GOLD analysis project Ga0207641, IMG submission 184306) | Switchgrass rhizosphere microbial communities from Kellogg Biological Station, Michigan, USA - KBS Switchgrass S6-2 (SPAdes) (version 2) | ecosystem: Host-associated > Plants > Roots >... | reverse complement strand
CTTCGAGTACGTATAATTCGCATCGAAACTAAAGCCACTGGAGAAGCGCTTCCTGAACGAATTCTGCCATCCGTAGTAGGTTGTACTCTGTGAGTTGTCGATATAGTAAGGCTGCCCCAACATATTAGGATTGGGCCGAAGGCCAGTAACGCGATCCACAACGTTTGCAACCCGAAACTCGGGGAACTTCACCCCTCGCGTTCCGACAATCGCTGACTGGAACACCATGGTGGATGTCACCTGCCGTTGCACGTCCAGCGTGTATTGCATGACGTAAGGATTCTGCAGGTCAGGATTGTAGATTGCGGTTATGTTTCTGACATTTGGGTTGCTCTTGACAATCTGCTGGGTGTAGCTGAAGAGTTGATCGTTGTACACCGGGTACTTAATTCCAAATGCCGCGATATCCGCCGCAGAGAACACCGCCCCTCGCGGGATATTTGGACCGGGCGAAACCAGATTCCAGAAATTTTCCGGTTGCAGATTGCTAAACATCAGGCCGTAGCCTCCGCGAATAACGGTCTTGCTCTGTCCATCCGGATTGTACGCAAATCCGAATCTGGGGGCAAAGTTGACGGGGTCACTGTTGTATGGCTTGGAACGGTCTCGAAAGGGACCAACGTCGAACCTGCCGTCCATGCTTAGAAAGGACGGGTTGTACAACCCGGCGTCGGGCGCCCCTTCCCCTCCTTCTGCGACGAAGTTGGAGTAGTAGTCGTACCGAATACCGAAGTTCAGGCTCAATTTGGAAGTGGCGCGCCAGTCATCCTGGGCAAAAAAGCCAAATTCATACATGTGTCCGCTGTATATCCCGGATCCCAGGCTTGCCAGCACCTGGCTGGGCTTATTTGCAAGCAAGTCAGCCAGACTGGAGTAGGTCATATCAGGAATCTGAGGATTATTGCGGGTTCCCACAGAGCGATGATAATCGCCCCCGAACTTCAAAGAATGCCGCCCGATATAGCGAGCGTACTTTTCCGAAATCTGCATCAGCGGTCCGCCGGAGTGATTGATCTCCCCATTAGGTCCGCTCCATCCAATAGCGGAGGCTAAAATATCGGGAATCCGCTGTCCGTAAGGGTAACTTTCGGTGGATTGCAGCGGATTTTTCAAACTGAAGAATTGGTCAGTGCGATCCTGGATGGTCCGGTTGATGCCGAAGCGCGATTCCGAGGTCCAGCTACCTCCGCCGGTTGTATAACTGACGCTGCCGCGATCCAGTTCGTTGTAGTAGGTGCGCGGGTCATCAATGAAGTAACGGGGAATGGTTCGGTAAGGCACCCCGTGATTAAAGCTAAGGGAGAGGCGACTGTTATCCGATATGACGTAGTCTCCCTTGGCGTCGTAATGATCGTCATTGCGGATGGCCGTTCTGGTTGTGGCAAAGGTTCCAACCGTTTTACCCGCCGCGACAGGTTGATTTGGTAAGGGGAAGGCTTGTAAAGCCAGTTGATAAGCCGGCACGGCTTGGAGTAGTTGATCACGGAGCGCTTGAGTGGGAACATCCCCTTGAACAAAGAGGGACTGTGCTAGCCGATAGCCTTCGTAGTCCCCGAAGATAAAGATTTTGTTCTTCTTGATGGCACCGCCGAAGGAACCGCCAAACTGATTAAAATTCAGCCGGGGTTTGGTAGCGGTAAACTGCAATCGAGCATTGAGAGCCCGGTTCTGGAAGTTCTCGAACAGGCTGCCATGCCACTGGTTGGTGCCCGACCTGGAAACCAGGTTGACCTGTCCACCGATTGCGTCTTCATATTCAGCCGGGATAGCGCCTTTGACGGCGCTGACGTCCTGGATGCCTTCGACGCTCATCACATCGACCAAGTTGCCACCCTGATATGCGCCAGGGTTGTTGCTGCCGGTGTTGCCACTGGCATTCGTCCCGTCGAGCGAATATACGGTACCGTTCCGGCCAACGCCGTTCATATCCACCCCGGTTCCATCGTTCCCCTGGGCGGCGGTAACGCCAGCGTTGATCCTCAACATTCCGCTGAAGTTTCTGTTCTGCAAAGGGAGCTCCCGCGCATCCGTGGCGCTGTAATTCTGAAGCTGCTCCGAGGACACGGTGTTGACAAGCGGGGCAGCGGAATCGACCGTAACCGTTTCGCTTACCGCTCCCAATTCCATCTTGAGCGTCTGTCTGATCTGCTGGCCCGCGGCAAGCGTCAGTGCATTGTTCAGGTAGCTCTTGAAGCCCTGGGCGTCGACTTTTAGGCTGTAAACACCGACAGGAACAAAGCTAAAGGCGACCTCTCCACTTGTGCCAGTAGTTCTCGTCATCGTCGCCTGGGTGCCCTGCTCAACCAGCGTGACGGTCGCTCCCGCCACTGCCAATCCCGAGGGATCCGTGACGCTTCCGTAAAACGTGGCAGAACTCGCCTGGGACCACGCCATTTCTTGCGTTAGGCTTACCATTCCCCAAAGTAGTAGAGCCGCTACCGCTGCGCGCGCGACTCGGCTGGCACAAAAAAAATGGTTCATTTCAGCGCTCCTAAATTGAAGTTAAGACCCAGAGAGATCATTGCGGCCCCTCATTGTCCGAAAATCATACCAGAAACCGGAACAACACTACGCGCAATCCTAACCACGCAGTCAATGCCCCTTTGTTGCGGTTTCTCACTATACCCAAACGTCTGGTAAAAGCATATGCCAGAGCGACTATGAATGCAACCCTAAAAGGGTAAAGACTTGCGATCGCGGAATGGCCGCTAGTGAGTGGGCGCAGAAAGCTGCGGAAGGTTGGGAGGCGGCATCGCTCCTACGTGCAACTTGCGCGCGACCTTCTCCCACAGTCGAGTTGCGCATCCATCCTGGAGCAAGTCGACCCTGGGCAAGTCGGCCTTTGGCCAGACTCAGGCCAGCAGTCTTCAGGCTTGGGTTATGGCACGTCGCGCAATAGGGATTCAGGAATTGACGCTGGCTGCCCCGCTGTGCGGACATCTTTACCGTACGGCAGTAAAAGCGTCAATGTAAGACCGCGGCCCCTATTCAACGCTCTAGGGACGGCACCGGCCGGGCACGGAATCGGATGCGCCGGTTCACGACGAGGGCAACCAGATTCCATTTTTGGAAATTGCAATCGACAATATTGGGATAATCAATGCGATCCCGATGGGTTTTAACAACATTCGCACAGATCTGTTCCGATTTCCGAAAAAATCTCTTAAATTTTCCCTCGCCCGGCGCGCGCTCTCAGAGAATCAACGACTCCAAGCTGCTGAGCCTATTCGTCATAGGTGGACTATGAACTTTGGCTGTTCTGATATCAGAACAAAGCTGTCCTTCTATGTTTTGAAAGGAAAAGGCGTGCACACTCGCCAAGGAACACTATTTAGATGTTTTGCGACTCTGAACCCATGCGCATTTTTAGGCACTCTCCATGAGCGATATACGAAGTGCGATTCATATTCACGAAGACGATCTCGAGCTTTACGCGCAGGGACGCTTGGAGCGGGAACGCGTCTCGGTTACCGAACCTCACTTATTGGAGTGCGAAGATTGCCGGCAGCTTCTCTACGATCGCCTGGGGCAACGATTAGCGCTGGATGACGCGAGACCAGCGAAAGCCGCTGATGCACAAAGAAGATCCGAGCCGCGTTTCGGTGCCGAGGGTGAAGCGACGCTCCAGGAACTCCGTCCGATATCTTTTGATCGTCAGATCGTTAAGATTGTGAACGTATCGAGAAACGGGTTTGGCATTTTAGCTCCGAAGGCGATTTTATCCGGAACAATCGTCCAATTGAGGATTAACGACACGGTCGAGCTCGCGAATGTGCGATATTGTTCGGCACTCGAGGGCGAGGGATTTAGGATCGGCTTGCGGCTGCACGGCGAAGGTTAATGGTTCCACCAAGCATCTGAAAATTGCGACTGGAAGTTGCCCGAGGAAATCCGACAATTCGTTTCGAGGGGGAAATAACTTCAGCGTAATCTCGAGAATGCGCCGAAAAACATTCTCCGGTCTTTGATGGTCCTCCTCTGAATCGCGAGGCAGAAGGTTATCGCAACTCGGGGATAGATCGACGGTGATAAGCCGACGCCCCGGGGGCTAATCCGGCCAGTTTCCTCGAGGCCCACGAGGCGGGCACGAGGTATTGAGCGTTGGTGACGCACTCGGAAGTCTACACGGGCCTCTTAGGTTTTTCGGCGTGCACTCACCTTTTCAACTATGGATTGGGAACTTGGAGATAGACCTTCAGGATAAAAGTGCTTGGTTTTGTCGGGACGGTTCCGGCATTATACGGCATGGCGGTTTTATCGTAGGGGAAGCGATAAGGGAAGGCTCGAATTCCTCCGTAGATATACCCCACCTGCACTCTTGAGCCGCGCAAGGGCTCCATATCAAGAATGTCCGTGCCGGCATGAGCGCGCGCCAACTCGGGCACGGGAATGAAAACCGCGTCGGCGCCAATCCATCCGGGAAGTAGTTCCGTCTGAACCATCTCGGTGGTTTGCTCATGCCCGGGCGTCATCACTTTCCGGATCGTCGAAATCTGATCGCTCCACTGAAGGCCGTCGAGATAAGTCGCTTCGGTCTTGCTCCCGGTCTTCGGATATTCCACAAACTTTCCTGTCGCCGAATCCCATGAATGCCTGCTGATGCCACCAAAAAACGTCGTGTACATGGTGGCGGCCGGCTTGTCATAGAGCAACAGCGTGGGACACAGGTAAGCGTTCATGTTTTGATCGAAGTCCGCGTCAATAACGGGACGGGAGTTGGGGAATACATAGACCGGCTTGCTGTAGCTAAGCTGCGTTTCCGGAGTGAACACGCCTCCATAGGCCGCCAGGCCCAATCCTTTGGGCGAGAGGATTTGCGTCACATTCAAATCGCGGCGGTGAAACTCCGTGGGATCCTGGAACTTCTCTAGCAGTGTGACGGCAAGTCCGCCGTTGGTGCCACGCGCAATTTTGAGTTTGCGAATTTCATTCAAATAGTCCTGCGAGACTGCATTTGTATTGTGTTCTTCATGGCCCTCGAATGCGGTGTAGGCGCCGTTAAAGGAGTGTCCCATGACTAAATAGAAGTCGCCGCCGGGGAGTTTGCTCAATACGCCGCCTGCCGATTGGACCAGCGGTGTTTTCGTGAACGCGATGGCCTCCGCGGGGAGCCGTCCATGCATGACACCGTCGATCAGGCGAGGGAGGTCCACTTGAGAGATAACGGGAAATGTCAGCCATTTGCCGTTGTGATCCTCTCCATAGCCCCCGGCGATGTAGAGGCTTTGGGCATCCTGGGAATAGAGCTGCGCGGTTGCCGCCCATTGATCTTTGATGGGTGCGTGCGACGCGGGCAGGGTATTCAGCGGCACATGATAAGTCTTCGCTGGATGAACGGTGGTATCGACCACCCACACATCGCGATTCGCGTCCGCGCGCAGAAAGTCAGCGGAGCCGCCGCCTACGCTGTGATAACCCGCGATCCGGCCGCCAATGAAAACCCATCGGCCCTTCCACTGCGCGAAGGAAAACGATTGAATGCGTGGTGCTCCGGGAAACTGGCTGCTCACATCTTCAGTTGCGGTGACGGTGAACGGCAGATTCGCCGAAGGAAGCGCTGCCGCCAGCAGCGCCAGTACAAGAAGGATTGTCATAAGGCAGTAAAAATCAGATCGCGTCGCTACTCCAGCGCTGCGCTTCGAAGGCGAGCACTTCTCGAACCCGATCGACACTTCGATGGGCCAGCCCTTCGCACGCGCGCGCGACGAATCCAGTCATATTCGCAACTGCGAAGCTGATGCCGTTCAGATTGCGGGCCGGGCTCATTCCTGGCAACGACCTGGGATATCCGGAAGCCCAAAAACAGGGGACTCCGCCGGTTTCGCCAATGCGGTAGCGCTCGCGTGGAAGCTCCCAGTCGAGTTCCACTCCGATCACACCGGGCAGCACGCCAGGCAAAACCGGGCGATCCCCAGCCAGCCGCGCGGAAACCAACAACACGCCGGATTCTGCGGCGCGCCGAACCAAGATTTGCAAATCCGATTGGAAATCGAAATTGGGAGTTCCCAGGCTGAGGTTTACGATGTCGATGTCGTGATCCAGGGCCCATTGGAGTGCCTGGATCAACCGCATGGTCGTCGTGCGGAGAGAAGTGCCGAACACCTTCAACGCATAATACTCAGCGCCCGGCGCCTTTTCCTGAATGGCCGCCGTCACCGCCGTTCCGTGGCCGAGCATATCTTCCCAGGAGGAATTCGGCCGGTCTTCTTCCTGGGGACAGAACACGGCGCCACCTTGCGGGGCCGTGACGATGTGCGGGTGGCTTGCATTTACGCCGCTGTCTATCACCGCTATCTTAAGCCCCCGTCCCGTGGCTCGTGAAAAGGGCAACGGTATCTCTACTGTTGGCGTCACGAGCACACGGCGACTCCGTTTTTGGCGAATGCGCTTTCCCGGGAGGAACTTTCGATGATGCGTCCGTCTTCGATGCGTAAAACGTAATCCGCCATGGATGCCAACAACGGCTTATGCGTGATGGCAATCAATGTCTTTCCTGAAAACTCGCGCCGCAGATTAACAAGGAGTTCCTCCTCGCGCGCCGAGTCGAGGGCGGCGCTGGGTTCGTCCAGTATCAGGACCTCCGGGTTGGACAGAAAAGCGCGCGCGATCGCCACGCGTTGCCGCTCGCCGGCCGAGAGCGTCAATCCACGCTCTCCGGTGACCGTGTCCAGGCCGTCCGGAAGACCGCCAAGATAGTCCACAAGGCCAGCCGCCCGAGCCGCATTTTCGACTTGCCCACGGCTGGCATCCAGCCGCGCATAGGATATATTTTCCAGCAACGTCCCATGCATCATATGCGGAGACTGTTCGATCAGGACAACACTTTTCCGCAATTCACGTAGCCGCAGGTCCTTCAGATCGACGCCGTCAACCGTTACCGAGCCCGAGTCTGGATCGAGCAACCGAACCATCAGGTCCGCAATGGTGGACTTGCCGCCGCCGCTGGGGCCTACCAAAACCGTGAAGCAACCTGCAGGAATTGAGAACGAGACGTTGTTCAACACAGTCCGGCCATCATGGCGAAGCGTCACATTTTGAAACTCGATTCCATCAAGTATTGGAGGAACAGGCAGGGCGCCAGGTCGCTCGGTGACCTCCGCGGGGGTGTCAAATAATTCCAGAACTCGTCCCAGGGACACTCGCGCCGACGAGAGCGCGGCGGAAAGCCCGAGTAAATTCTGCACTGGCGACAGCAGCCGCGCGTGGTACGCCATAAACGCGACCAGCGTTCCTATGCTCATCCGTCCGGCGATGATCTGCTGACCGCCGTAGAGGAACACTCCAATGGTGGCTGCACTGAGTAGCGCGCCGGGCACGGTCCGCCCCAGTAGTGAGACGCTCTGAAAACGCAGAAGCGACGAAACAAACGATGTGTTGCGCGTGCGGAAGCGGTCTAATTCATGATCGCTCGCATTAAAGCAGGCGACCAGGCGCATCCCCATCAGCGTCTCCACGAACAGCGTGCCGATATCGGCGCTGCGCTCGCGCAACTCCAGCGCCAGCCGGTTCATGCGGATTTGATAGTAACGAAACAGCGCGATGGAAAACGGAATCAGGACGATCCCCACGAAAAACAACTTCCAGCTCAACCAAACCATCATGGCCAGACTGCCTGCGATAAACAGGAGATTGCTGAGAGAAGAGAGAAACGTGTCCGCCGAAATACGCTGCACTTCTGCTACGTCGCCGTTGAGGCGCGACACCAGATCGCCCAGACGGGCGCGCGCGTAGAAACGCGGCGACAGCGTATGAAGGTGCCGGTACACCTCCAAGCGCATGTCGAAAAGCATTGAGGACGATACCCGCATGTAACCGTAGCCGGAGGCGTAAGTCAAAAGCGAGCCGACAATGGTGGCCGCAAACATCAGCACGGACGCGAGCGTGAGGGCATGCAGGTCGCGCCGAAGCAGTGCGTTGTCCACCAGGTACTTGGAGAGATACGGCTGAACCAGTCCCAGCGCTGTGCCCCCCAGGCTGATCAATATCATCAGGCCCAGCCGCCACGCATATGGGCGAACGAAAACCTTCATGCGGAGGAAGTCGCGCCACGGACGAGGTGGCGCTTGGCCGGCGGGTTGCGCCCGTGGTTCGGCGCCGCGCTGCGATGGGAGTATGTTCGCCGCCATTCCCTTTCCTCCGCTAGACTCGCTAGCGTTTTGCCAGCGTCACCAGGTTGGTGGTCGTGTCTTTGTTCAAGTAGATGAGCTTGCGCGATTCCAGCGTCGCCGCGTCAAAGATTTCTAAGGTGGAACCGGCGCCATAGAGATAGAGCCGCTTGCCGTCGCCGCCGACGCTGAACTTAAATGTCGGGCGCGTCTCGAATTCTTTTTTTGCGATGACCTTGTGGTTCGCGATGTCCCACACCCACCACTCGGTGAGCCGGTTCGCGCCCGTGCCGATCTTGGGCACTACCGAGTATCCGCGTGTGCGGTCCGGAGACAACTGGAAACCCGTCATGGGGAGCAGTGGCCCGATCGGAAAGTACTCCACTTTGCGAGTATTCAGATTGATAGTGGCCATCCCGAGCGTCCCCTTGTGGACGATGGAGTCGACCGAAGTGAAGACGGATGTTACGGTATCCGGGCTATCCATTGCGTCGTCCTCAGCGGCCAGACGGTACGGTGATGCGCCGGGATAGGGCGGCTGCGCAAGCGGGATTTCGTCGACCTGCTTGAACGTGGCCAGGTCGAAGATGAGGATGTTGTCCTGGAACACGTAGAGCAGCTTGCCGTCCGGAGATACTTTATAGGTGGCATCGAAACCGAACCCCTGATCCATACCGGGGGGGAAGGCCCAGGTTTTGGCGATCTTCTTGTCCTGAAGGTCGATGGCGACAAACTGCGGCGCCTCGATGCGGTATTGATCGATGTCCTTGATCACGACTTTCATCGTGGTGTAGATATAACGGCCGGTCGGGTCGACAGCAATGCCGGAGTACCGGGCATTGCCGCCACCGTTCAAGAGAATCCTGTCAGGAGCGCTCGCCTGCATGCGCGGGCGGCTGCGAGAATCGGCGAGATCGAAGTTGCCGGTGACCTTGCGGGTGGCGAGATCCACCGTTTCGAGCATCATCTTCGTGGTGAAGATGTAGAGCGTCTTGCGGTCCGCCGAGAGGGCGGTGGTGCGCGGAATGCCGTCAAGCGGGATTTCGCCAACCACCTCCTCTTTGTTTTCGTCGAGGATCAGCAGCTTCTTGTCGAGCGTGCCGATGTACATAAACTGGCCCGACGATGCGGCTTGGCCGAATGCGGCGGCGCACGCGGCCAGAGTGAGCAGGAACGGAACAAATTTTCTCATGGTAGGAGCTTCCTTTAGGGAAATACGATATCGACCTTGCGCCAGTCGTTGGCGGCCGAGGCACATTTGTCCGTCCAATCCACCGCGTTATTCAAATGGTCTGGTACCTGCGCGGGCCAGCCGCAGCCTAGATGGCAATCGAACAAGTCACGCTCGACGGGCTGGCAGAGACCGGCTGTGCCACCTGAGATATCCACTTCCCAGCCGGGCGTAAAGTTCAAGGTACATCCCATCGGATAATAGATCTTGCCTTCGCCCCCTTTTTTCTGCAGGGCTTCAACATCGCCCGTAGCCGCAATGACGGCCGCTTCCACTTTGCGCGCCTTGCGATTGATCGGTTTCATGGAATTCATTGCCATAGGCTCCTTTTTTTCAGTTTTCGTTAAAGCGTTCCAAAAACGACGGATTTTTCACAGCGATTTCGCCATAGATTCGCAAACACAGATCGTTCCAGCCGCGGATCCAATCGCAGTAGTGCAGGTTGGCCGCGGAGGTGTCGCCATAGTGAACAAAGGCTTCGTGGTAGCAGCCTCCGGCGCACACGGGCCGCGCCCAGCAGGTGTGGCAGTCGTAACGCGCCCCCAGGTGATGAGTTTCTAGAAATTCCTGGCGGGCTTCGTGGTCGACTCCACCGTCCACAACATGGCCCATTTTTCCCACCGGCGAATCGACGAAGCGATGGCACAGGCTGACGTCGCCAGCGGTGCCGACTCCCAGCAGGCCGAGGCCCGCGCCGCAGGGATACGCCTTGCTCATTCCGGAATGCAGCTCTTTCAAAGTGTCGTTGGCATTTGTGAAGCCGTGCTGCTGGCCTTCCACTGCGAAGTCGCGATATTCCCAGGCCAGCTCCTCGAACCCGCCCAGGACGGCGCTCATTTTCTGGGGGCCAATGCTGTAAAGGCGCTCCGGATTAGCAGTCGCCGGAGAGAATCCGACGGCGCGGAATCCAACCTCATGGATCAGATGGTCGTAGATGCGCCGCACGTGGGAGACGCCCGCGCTCAGCGTGACACGGGCGCCGATCGAATTGGTTTTGTGGCGCTCCAGCAACATCTTGATCTTGGGGACGATCACGTCATAGCTTCCGCGCCCGTCGTGAAAGGTCCGCATCTTGTCATTCAGCTCCTTGTCGCCGTCGATGCTGACGGTGACGCCGACCTTATGTTCGGCGAGAAAATCGACAATCTTCTCGTTCAAGAGCGTGGCATTGGTGGTGAGACTATACTCCACCTGCTTGCCGGCTTCGGCGCATTTGCGGTTTGCGTATTCGACGGTAGAACGGAGCAGAGGGACGTTCATCAGCGTCTCCCCGCCGAAGAACGTCACGTGGATCGAGGGACGGCTGGCCGATTCGCGGATCAGCAGATCCACCGAAGCCTCGGCGATGGCGTGATCCATGTACTTCGGTTTACCGGCGGTTTGGCTGATCTTGTCGTCGCTGTACTCGTAGCAATAGCCGCAAGCGAGATTGCACTGATTGGTGACGTTCAGGACGATCCTTTGCAAGGGAAACGTCGTGTCGGGGACCTTGGGCATCTGCGGCGCGGCGGCGCCCCGCAGAATGACATCGGCACTCTCCAATTCCCCCAGGGCGCTTTCGATGTCGCGCCGTTCGTAGCCGCGATCGAGCAGTAATTGAACCAACTGCTCTTTGTAGAGATCCTGTTCGCCAACCTGGTCGATCACCTCGCGGCCAATTTTATCCAGGGCAAAGATGGCGCCGCTGGGAACCAGATACAAGAACTTCTCTCCGGCCGCTTCGAAAGGATGATACTCTCGCAGCCGGTACGGCGACGCCATGGGCGTGAGAACCGCGGTGCTCATTCCCCCACCTCCGGCTGGTCGTAGTGGACATAAGTGGGGATGGTCACCACCAGGTAGGAACGCGCCTTCATGGCCGTTCCGCTTGCGGAATTGAAGGTGGCCGCGACCCACACGTCGCCCCAGTTATTTGTGGGGTAGTTGTTGGCCTGCTTCCGTCGCGCGGGATTGGGCCCTTCCATACTCGGAGTGAATAAGCCCGAGTCGTTGATGGATCCCACGAACTTGACGTCGTCGTCGTCGGGCGTGGAGACAAACTCCTCCATGGTCCAACTGGCTGCCACTGGACCGAGCGGAATGTCGTCGGCAGTCTGCGTTTTTCCATCCGCCCCGGCGGCATAGGCAACCGCCTCGAATTGCGCGAACTGTTTGGATGCGACACCTCCGCCAAGTCGCGCCATGCTGGCGTCCGGCAGCACCTTGATATATGCGATCTTGTCGTAAATCGCGATGGCCCGCGCAGCGGTGGATCGGCCCATCGAAATGTTGCGGATGCCGGTCGGAAGCCCGGAATTCACTGCCACTTCAACGGTCGCCACGGTGGGCGACTTGCGCACAACCCGCTTCACCGTAACTCCCGTGCCGAAGTCAAAGTCGGATGCCTTCATGTCCGCCGCGAAATTGGCGCCGTAAACCCGCAGCTCCGAAGTCGATGGGGATTGCAGTGAGAATGCGCTGGCGCCGGCGAGCATCGGGAGAGTACCAACGCGGGTCAGATGTGCGTCGATACCGAACTCCTGATAACCTCCCCAAAACCAGCGGCCTTCCATGGTGTTGCCGTCGTGGGAAACCATCATGGCCTCCCGCCATTCGCCGGACTCGGGGCCCTCCGCAGTGAGCGCAACGGCCTTGCCGCCGGTGCTGCGGCCGCGCCAACTGTAGCCGGTATAAACGATACTCTTGCCGGTATGCGACATGGTGGCGCCGGTGCTGGCGTATTCGATTTCGGTGGTCGTGATGAATTCATCGGGCGACGCGCCAGCCTGGACCGTGACCGTGCCGAACACGCGGCCTTTGCCCAGTTGGTAGCCCACTAGCATCCACTTCCCCTCCAGTTTTGGTGTTCGCATCACCGCCTTCCATTGCGCCCACTCTGGCGTCATGAGCGGCTGCGCTTTAGCTAAATATTCGACTGCGACATCGGCAGGATATTTTCCGTCGGTCTTGGCGGGTGGGGGCGGCGTCACGACCGCGGGGTTCCCTCCCGTCGGCGCCGTCATTGCCACCGGCAACTCGTGTTGCTGTCCGCTCGGACGCCGGGGCCGCAAAGTGTTCTCGGCGCCAGGGAACAGCCCGAGGTGCATGGCGATCAATTTGTCGTAATCGTCTTTCGTCCGCCGCTGCGTGAGCACGCGTCCGATGGTGTGGCAGTAATTGCAGGTGTGCTGCAGCGCATCGGAAGGAATTTTGTCGCTTTCGTCGCGATACAGCCGGTGCTCAGCTTCCCAGAACACCGGCTTGGCCTCTTCCGGGGCCAGTCCATTGTTGGTGCTGAGATACTTCAGGATGCCTCGCGCCTCCTCCGGCTTGATGCTAAGGCCGTTGAGCCGGACCATCCGCTTAATCGCCTGTTCCCACACTTCCGGACTGGTCCGGATGTAGGAAATCCGTCGCATCATTCCGTTGGCGTCACGCTGATGGCAACCACCGCACTTCGCAATGGTCAGTTGATCGTCGATCCGGATTCCCGGACTAGCCGTCTCCTGTGCCTGAACGGAGCCAGTTCCTGCCCCAACCAGCAAAGCCAGGCAGGTCAGTTTCTTCAGGGGTAGCATTTATGCCATTCCTCTCTTTCTTAAAAGGTCAAACGCCCGGTGACCTGGAGTGAGCGCGGGCCCGCTCCGTCCGCCGACTGCACATTGGAGATGGTTCCGAACGACGCCGTATTGAAGGTGGTGCCTGGCGGCGCATAGTTTGTGTGATTGAACAGGTTGGCGGCCTGCCCGCCCAGCTGGAAGCGCACGCCCTCGGTGATCTGAATCGATTTCGTCAACGAGAGAGATATCGCCTGCGTGCCGGGACCTACGATGTTGCCGACCGGGGCGGTGGGATAGCGGCCAATATTATTTCCCGGGACGGCGAAAGCTGCTTTGTTCAGCCAATTCTGAGTTGTCTGGTTGGCCGCGTAAAGGGACACTCCCGAGACGATGTCGGCTCTACCGTTGCCAATCAACAGCGGAAATCCGGTGCCCGATGGATCCGCGCCGGGGACTGTGACGGTGAGGAATGGGCCGGATTGGTACAGCAGAACACCTGCTACTTCCCATCCGCCGATGACGTGATCCACCAGTTTGTTGGCGCCCTTGAATATGGATCCTTGACGCCCGAACGGGAACTGGTAAAGGAACGTTGTTAGGAACCGGTGGGCGCGTGAAAAAGCCACATTGCCGTAATCGAGATGCGGGTTGCGCAAATCGGTGTCTAGACCGCCGGCTTCGCTGGCGAAGGAAGTGGGGTTGTAACCTTGGGCGTCCGTCAGGTTCCGCAAGAACGTGTAGCTGCTCTGGAACTGAAGGCCGCGCGAGAATCGCTTATTGAGGGCGGCTGTAAACGCGTGGTAATTGCTGCGCCCGCCATTGGTCTCGATTTGCACCAAACCGAACTGTGGATACAGCAGCAGAGGGCTGCCAGCCTTAAAACCCGTCGTATTCGGAGCCAGTTGATCGAGGTTGCCTTGCCTGCCCAATTCGCTCCCGTGGCTTCCGTTATAGGAAAGCCGCAGACCGGTGCCAAATCCCAGATCGCGTTCAATGGTGAAGTTCCACTCGTCGACTTTGGGATCTTGGAAATGGACGTCTCCGGCTTGTTGGAAGAATTGTGTTCCGGGCTGGGCGAGCACCGACGGGAACGGATGCGGGAATGTCAGAGTAGGTTGTCCGTTCACAATGGACTGGTTGTAGAACGCCTGATTCGCGCTATGAATGGCGTAGCCGGCGCCAAGCAGTGCGCCGAGCGAGCCTTGAATGAACCGGCCGTAGCCACCTCGGATCACAGTCTTGCCATCGGCGAATGGTCTCCATGCGATGCCAACCCGCGGTCCGAAATCCGTCTTCTGAGAAAAACGCAGGCTCTCCGGAATTCCCGCCTGCGCCGCGGTCAAAATCGGCACCGGCGCGGTTGATGCGGCGTAGTCGGGATTCAAGATCGCAAACGCTGCCTGGTTGGAGATGACGCTAGCGCCGTTGATCCGCACGCCGTTGACAATGGAGCTGTAATTGGGCAGGAAGTTGGTACCGTTGATCAGGCGATCGTCGAACATCGGATGATATTCCCAACGCAATCCATAGTTCACCGTTAGACGTGACGTCACTTTCCAGTCGTCCTGCACGTAGAACGCGTAAGCCTTGGCGTAACCGTCGCTATCGGGCTGGAGGACGGTATTGAGCTGGGTCTTGTCGGGAATCCCCAGCAGGAACGCTGCGTAGGGATTGCCAATGAGATTGTTGGTGACCGCGTTGTTAAAGGTGTAGACGCCCAGGCGCTGCGCCGCGTAAACGCCGGTGCTCAGCCCATTCATGAAACGATAGTCACCACCAAACTTCACCGAGTGGCCGTTCTTGCTCCAGGTGAGATTGTCGATGACTTGAGTCGTGTTTTGCCGCGAAACCCGGCCGGCATTTCCGCCCGTCTGCTGAAATCCGGTCACCACGAAATTCGGCACAGCCGCTTCGGCCGGAAGCGGAGGCAGGCCAGTCAGACCCAGTTGACTTGCGATCACGCTGGGCGAAGTCCCGAACGTGGTGGCGGTATTCACGCCGGTTCGGCCGACGCGAATCTCATTCACTAAAGTAGGCGAGATGATAAAGTTGTGCGCCAGGGTGACGCCGTAGTCCACTTCCGGCAGCGAGAATGGACCCAGCAGAGCCGAGCCGTTCACCGCGCCACCCTGAACCGGAGCTACCGCGACGTCGCGCTTCTTATAAGTGAACCGCCCAAATACGTTTTGCTTCGCATTGATGGTTTGGTCCACTCGCATATCTCCCTGATCACTATTGATAGGCGTGGGAAAGTTCTGCGCGTAGTTGTTGGCAATCGAGCCCGGTGCTCCGGTGTTGGGCAGCGGAAACAGGTACTGAAGAACATTCAACGACAGAGGCGAGATGCGGTTCGTGGGAATCCGGTTGTTGGCAAAAGGGAGCCCGCTTAGAGGATCTTTGATGGCTCCCGAATAAGCGGAGAGGTCACCACTGCGCAGCGCAAGCGAAGGCACGCTTTCGGTCACCACCGTCTCTCGCGGCAGGCGTAGGCCCTCGTATCCCATGAAAAAGAAGGTCCGGTCTTTCCCGTTGTATAACTTGGGTAGCGAAACCGGCCCGCCCAAATAGAACCCGTAGTTGTTCATGATCAACTTCGGCACCGTCTTGCTGAACGGATTGCGAGCGTTCATAACGGTGTTCTGAAGATTCTCAAACAGTCCGCCGTGGAAGGAATTGCTACCGCTTTTGGAAACCGTAGTGATGTCGCTGATGCCACCAAATTCGGCGCTGTTGTTCACCTCGCTTACGCGGATTTCGGCAATTGAATTGAATGATGGGAAAAGCTCAGCCAGTGGCGCGGAAGTTCGCGGACCCATGCTACTGATGCCGTCAATGCTGATCGACAACATACTAGGCTTAGAGCCGACTACCGAGATCCCGCCGCTGGCATCGGTCTGCACCCCCGGCTGCGTCGTGAGCGTGGCCATGGGGCTGGTGGAGCCGCTCGACCGCGACGTGATCGCAATGGGAAGATCCACCAGTTCGCGGCCGGTCTTGGTTTCGGCGATGCTGGATACTTCCGTATTGATCACCGGCGCGGCTTCAGCGGTAACGTTCACCGACTCGACCTGCGAGGCTACCGTCATGAGGCCGTCGATACGAGCGGTTTGCCGGGCTAACAATTCGATGGAATATTGGGCCACCTGAAATCCCGGCGACTGCATGCTGACCTTGTAAGTGCCCGGCTCCAGATTTGGAACCGCATACGACCCGCTTTGATCCGTCACCGTACTGCGCCGCCCGGCGGTGCCGGAGTTTTCGACGCTAATCACGCAATTGGATACGGCTGCGCCTGAAGCATCCCGAACGCTTCCCAGGAGAGATGCGAAAGTGGATTGGCCGAATACGTGCCCCTGGAGCAGCAAGAAGGCTGCGATAAAGCAGGCTAGTGCGGCGAAACTGAACCCTGCTCGATGGCCCCGAGCGGCCGCTGCCGTCAAGTGGTTGCGCGGCATAAAATCCCCTGTTACGAAGTGAAATCGATTCATTAAACTGGCTCCTTGAAAAAGTGATCGTTCGAAGACGCAGCTGTGACGGGCGGCTGCGGAACGAACGTGCGTTTCCGCGGGTCTTAAATAAATAGAAGTGAAAGTGGCAACGCTGCCAAGGAGAGGCGGGATGGCATTTCCCGCAAAGACTTCAGAGCCACGTGGGCTTGTTTGAGCTTTTACTGCGCACGGTGCAGTAACGTTTCATCGAGTATCAGTCGAAGAGCGAAATTCGTCAAGCTAAATGTTGCTGCGAGCCTTCTGCAATCGTACCCCTAAATAATTGACGGTAAAGGAAACACACGGCTGGGTTACCGTAACCGCTTACGGTTCGTGAGTTCATGCCAGCTTCATTCTCCGCAACAGTCCGAGATAGCGGCGATCGGATCGAAGTGGCTCGTACAATGAGTCCCACTGGAGCGTCGCATCGAGATCTCTTTGGTCGATGGCTTTTTCCAACCACTCGAACGCGCGGTCCTTGTTCCCCAGTCCAATGTACACCTGTGCAATTGCCAGGGCCGGCAGCGGGCGGCGTTCGACTTTGCGCAAGAGATCGGCCAGGACCTGGCGCGCCTCCGCCGTTCTCCCACTGTATCCGTACCCATAACCCAAAAGCGCGAGTCGGCCAGGTCCCGGCATGAGCTTCTGCGCCAACTCCAGTTCCTGAATCCCTTCTTTCGGCATTCCCTTGAGAATGTAGGCGACTCCCAGGCCTTGATGCGTCAATCCGAAGTCCGGCTCCAACGCGAGCGCGCTCCGAAATTGAGCGATTGCATCATCGTAGCGGCCTACAACGGAGAAATAACCGCCCACCGCCTGCAAAGCGTAGGGTGAAACCGGGTCGAGTTCGGCCGCGATCCTGCGTTGCACCAATACCTCGTCTTTTCGGCCCTCCAACCCCAGCAGCTTGGCGTACCATAAGTGCCCCACTGCGCTTCCTGGCTCGAGTTGCAGTCCTTTGGTGAATTCGCTTTCCGCCGTGCGCCAGTCATATTCATACTCCGCCGCGACGGCGAGATCGAAATGCGGTTCGCCTAAGGACGGATCGAGCTCCAGCGCCTTGGATGCCGCCGCCCTGATCTTGGAAAGCACTTCTCCCGGCGATGCCCCGGCAACCTGTGGCGCCATCACGTAGCTATCGGCCAAAGCCGTGTAGGCTCGCGCGTAGGATGGGTCTTCGCCGATCGCTTGCTCGAAATAGGCGGTTGCCGCCCGCAAGCTATCGAGATTCAGTTTGTTCCAGGCATATCGACCCTTCAAATAGTCCCGGTAGGCACTCGGATTTGGAGAGGCTGGATCGGGACGGGCCCTTCGTGAAACCTGGCCACTCGGGGCGGCGAAACGAACGGCGAGGGCGCCCGCGATGGATTGAGAGATCTCTTGTTCAATCTCGGCGGCGTCCTTCGATTCCCTTTCGTAGTTGCCCGACCACAGGCGGTAGCCATCCACCGCATTGTTGAGCTGCACTGTTACGCGCAAGCGGTTCCCGGACTTGCGGACACTGCCCTCAAGCACCGTGGCGACTCCGAGTTCCCGGCCCGTGCGCGTTACGTCGACACGCTTTCCTTTGAACCGGAAAGCCGAAGTACGGGCCACCACTTGCAGTCCCGGAACCCGCGACAAGGAGTCAATCAGTTCGCCGGTGAGCCCGTCGCTGAGAAACTCGTCGCTGTTGTCGCTACCGATGTTTACGAACGGCATGACTGCGATGGAGGGTCGCTCCGATCCCAAAGCAGGCCGCAGAACATACAAAGCAGCGGAACCCGAGGCTACCATGCCCAGGATTGCCACAGTAGCTACTGCCACCTGCCAACGTATTTGAAATCGAGCGCCAGACGGGGCGGCGACTAAATCGTGGGCCTGATCGGACGCGGCCGTCGTGGTGTTGGAAGCGTCAGGCGCCGGGACATCCGCGCTGTGGAACGATGGCGTGTAGGAGCCTTTCGGAAATTCAATCCGAAGCGCATCCAGGGCGCCTTCGGTTTCGAAATATTTACTCAACCTAACGCGCAGCTTTCGTGCCTGTGTACGCACAATCGGGTCCAGGCGCGGGTCGAACACTTCGCCCCGGCCAAAGGCTTCGGTGCCGATCGTGTATTCCTTCAGCGATTCTCCGCGGCCCGCGATGGTTTCTTCAACCGCAAAGCGCAGAAATGCGCGCTGCCCTTCCGCGGATCGAAAGGTCTGGCTGTTGAGGATCTTGGAAAGCTGGCTTCGAATCTCCGCCTCACCGGGCGGATGGGGCTGGCGTTCCGCAGGATCGCCGAATGTATTTTGCAGGTTCCCGTTGTAGTCCAAGCACACCTCCAGGACGAGACATACTTTCCAGGTGGTTACTGAGAGCAATCAGGGTGAATAAATTCGGCCGACGGGGGCGAAGATGGACGGGCTAGCGAGGAACTGCTCTCGACGTGTTTTTGATGCTAGCAGAATTTCTAGCGTGGTTCAATATGCCGTCCCCTGCCTGCCGCGGAACGAGCCGAAACGCGCCGCCATCGCGCTTGTGTATAATGCAATTGGATTTGCGCCATGTATGCGCGTTTATTGGCCCTGTTTGGCCTGCTCTTCGTGAGCGCTTCACTGATGCGGTCGGAGTCAACCTTTCCGGCCGGAGCCGTGGTGGAAGTGTACCTGCACGGAGATTCCGCAAGCGCGGTAAATGTCCTCGATGAAATGAATCGGGACCTGGCGATATTGATGCAGCATGCCGGATTCCAAATCATGGAGGCGCACGGCAATGATCAGGCGCCCTCGGCTGAGGCCGCGCACGTTATCGTCGTCGAGCTCCGGGGCGCCTGCGCGATCCCGATGGCGCGATCCAGTTCCGCTGAGCCAATCCCTCCTGCTCTCTCACTAGCATCGAGTTCGGTGGCCGACGGCAGGGTTCTTCCGTTTAGCTGGGTGGATTGTTCCGCGCTGAGCCGCTTCCTGGGACCCGCCATTTCCACTCAGAGCGCACAGGACCAAGGCTACATCTATGGACGGGCGATGGCGCGGCTGCTGGCCCATGAGTTCTATCACGTCCTCGCCCAGACCGGGGATCATACTCAGACCGGAATCTGTAAGGCGAGCTTTAGCAGAGCCGATCTGCTGGCCGATCATTTCGATTTCGACGATGTCGCCCTCGAAAGATTGCATCCGTTACGCGTGGGCTCACACACCGCTGTTCGTTTTGAGCCGGCGGCTAATGCGTTCCTGGACCATCGCTAGATTGAGCGAGAAGCCAAAGCTTCCAGCGAAAAGCCGTTCAGCCGGTAACGCGACGCCGGGGCATCGGCAAGTTCCTGCGTAGACCACTCGATGCCAGGCTTCAGCGCGGCCATCTCCCGGTCCCACCAGTCTCCGCAACGGCCCCCGCTATAGAAATCGTGGCAGATCTCAAGATGTCTCTTGAAGCCACCCAGGAGCCGTGCTCGATAGTGCGCCAATACGGCAGACACATCCGCACCATCCGCAATCGCGCGGACGGCGGCAGAAGCTAATATCGCTTCACGAACCGCGTTTCCGGTGCCGTCTCCGCATAGCGGATCGAAGCCCACTGCCGCTGTGCCACAGGCGAGCCACCCTTCCCCACAGAGCGGATCGGCCATCCGGGGGTTCGCAGGAAACTTGCCGGGCGACGCGTCTACCTCCAGAATCTGATCGGCGACCAGGCGGCTTCCTGCCAACAACTCGTCGAGCGGACCTCCCACGGAAAGAAGCCATGCGCTTTGCTCGCCAAGGGGAAGCAGAAACAACCATCCATTTTCGAGAGATTCAATCCAGCAGGCATGCGCGTCGTGTCCGGGTTTCAATTTCACTGCTGAGGCGGTCGCGATGCGCGAGCCGAATTTCCGCTCGACCGAGGATGTCGGGAGCGGCCGTACGGTAAGGATCCTCCATCCTGCTTCCTGCGCATCCAGGTCGGCATGGCCGGCGAGCCGCGGCCGAATGCGATCGAGAAGAGCTTGTTCGGAAATCACCACGGCTGAGTGCGGCAGCGTCACTGGCTGGGCGCCGGGTCCCCAGGCCACGATCCGCTTGTC